>Ga0207422_1000377_pt1 | contig 150897 bp, 131 predicted proteins | sample MarCyaLeptolynsp_FD_187757 | JGI IMG/M metagenome (GOLD analysis project Ga0207422, IMG submission 187757) | Marine cyanobacterial communities from Panama - species 1 Leptolyngbya sp. (SPAdes) | ecosystem: Environmental > Aquatic > Marine > Unclassified | place: Panama: Panama City | collected...
ATTTGTGTTTACTGGTAACCATGCTCTATTGAATAAGTTGAGTTTAGTTTGGGGTGTTGAAGGCTTTTATTATGACAAATTTGTTAGTACAGATCATACCATATCTGATATTAAGTTTTTTCTAAAAAAACGGGACTTTGTTACTGAGAAGGATCTGATAATCAACATAGCAAGTATGCCAATAAATGAAAAAGGGCAATCAAACATGCTGAAACTAAGCTATGTAGAATAACCTCTCCTCTAGTTTGCTTATTTATTTTAATGAGTTAATTGATTTTGTTCCAACAGTAATACTCTAATAATTAATTCTCTAGATAATTCATAAATTGGCTCGAATAAATTTTTGCCATGAATATCCCTTTGCTAAAATCCATTTGTGAAACAGCAGGTGCGCCTGGTTTCGAAAGTAGAATCCGAGAACTAATTATTAATGAAATTACTCCATATGTAGACGAAGTAAAAGTGAACAATATGGGGAATGTTTATGCCATTAAAAAAGGAGCTTCTTCTAAAAAGGTAATGATCGGTGCGCATATGGATGAAATTGGCTTTATAGTAACACATATTGATGACAATGGATTTTTGCGTTTTCATACCTTGGGCGGATTTGATCCTAAAACCTTAACATCTCAAAGGGTTATAGTTCATGGCAAAAAAGACCTTATTGGTGTGATGGGAAGCAAACCAATTCACTTGATGACCCCTGAAGAAAGAAACAAGGCAACCAAAACAACAGACTATTTTGTAGATCTAGGTTTACCCAAAGAGGAAGTCGACAAATACATATCGATTGGCGATCCAATTACTAGACATGGAGAGTTAATTGAGATGGGAAATTGCATTAATGGCAAATCGATAGATAATCGCATTTCCGTTTATATATTAATTGAAACGCTTAAACGATTGCAAAGTAAAAAAGTGCCCTATGATATTTTTGGGGTTTTTACTGTTCAAGAAGAAGTTGGTATTAGAGGCGCAAATGTTTCTTCCATGGACATTCAACCTGATTTTGGTATTGGTTTAGATACTACTGTTGCTTACGATTTACCAGGAGCTCAAGCACATGAACGAATTACACAATTAGGGCAAGGTGTAGGCATAAAAATCATGGATGCGTCTACCATATGTGATTATCGCATGGTTGATTTCATGAAAAATACCGCGGATAAACACAAGGTAAAATGGCAAGCAGAGATATTACCAGCAGGTGGAACAGATACAGCAGGGATACAACGCATGAATGATGGAGGAGCTATTTCTGGTGCTTTATCGATTCCTACCAGACACCTACATCAAGTTATAGAAATGGCCAACAAAGAGGACATAAATGCTGCCATAGACCTACTGGAAGCTTGTTTGTTGAATCTCGATAAATTCGATTGGGAATTTTAATTAAATGAAGGATCTAAATTGATCTAAAAACTCTATGTCATTTTCGGAATAAAGCCTGAGGTCGTTGACATTGAATTTCAATTGTGCTATTCTTTCAACCCCCATTCCAAAAGCAAATCCCGAATACACTTTAGAGTCAATTCCACAATTCTCTAACACATTAGGATCTACCATTCCGCAACCCAGGATTTCTAAATATCCTGTGTATTTACATACATTGCATCCCTTCCCCGAACAAATGGTACAAGAAACATCCATTTCAGCACTTGGTTCCGTGAATGGGAAATAGGAAGGTCTCAATCTAATCTCTGTATCATCTCCAAAAATTGCCTTTGCGAAATACAAGAGAGTTTGTTTCATGTCTGCAAAGGAGACCCCTTTATCTATGTATAAGCCTTCTATTTGGTGAAAAAAGCAATGGGCTCTAGCCGAAATGGCTTCATTCCTATATACGCGTCCAGGAGAAATTGTGCGAATTGGTGGCTGCTGCTCTTCCATTATTCTCACCTGAACAGAACTCGTATGCGTTCTTAATGCAAAGTCAGGATCCTTTCTAATAAAAAAAGTGTCCTGCATGTCTCTAGCCGGATGTTCTTTAGGAAAATTCAATGCGGTGAAATTATGCCAATCATCCTCAATTTCAGGACCATCAGATATCTGGTAACCTATACGATGAAAAACATCAATAATCTCATTCCTCACGATAGAAATAGGATGCCTGCTTCCCAATCTATCTTGATCAACTGGTCTGCTAAGGTCATTGTATTTCTGATCTACATTTGATCCAGAACTTACATTTGACTTTAAATTGGATATTTTTTCATGAGCAGTTTGCTTAACCTCATTCAAAACAGCTCCAAATTCTTTTTTATCAGCTGGTGGAATTTCCTTGAAAGCAGCAAAAAGTTGTTTTAGCTCTCCCTTACTACCTAATATTCTAATTCTAAATGATTCAATTTCGTTTGAATCTTTGGAATCAAAAGACTTAATTTCTTCTAGAAGTTCTTTTGCTTTTTCAAGCATATCAAGATCCTAATAATTTCATGCTAAGGATGATCACATCTTTAACAGGCCGATCCGCCTGATTTGTCTGAACAGCAGCAATTAAATCCACTACTTCCAATCCTTTTACTACTTCACCAAAGACTGTGTATTCTCCATCTAAATTAGGCGTGCCCCCTATTGTTTCGTACAATTCTTTTTGTTTTTTGGTATACTTCACGGTTCTATTCTGCTCAAATCGAGTCAATAAATTTGACGGTGTAAGTTTACCTTGGACAATATAAAACTGAGAGCCAGAACTTTTTTTCTTTGGATTTGACGGACCTCCACGACGAGCAGCTGCCAATGCTCCTTTTTTATGAATAAACTTCTCATTGAATTCGGCATCAATTTGATACCCAGGACCACCCATTCCTAATCTTTCATTCTGAGGTGCTCCAACAGATTCTGGATCTCCGCCTTGAATCATGAAACTATTAATCACCCTATGAAAGAGGGTGCTATCATAAAACCCACTCTTGACCAGTTTTATAAAATTGTCTCTATGTTTTGGAGTTTCATCATATAGTTCAATAATAATTTCACCTTTTGTCGTTAATATAGAAACCTTTTGCTGTGCAATTGCAATTTGAATTGTACAAAATGCAAGGATCATTAATAATGTGTTCTTTTTCTTCAATTTGAGTAATTTTGATAGTTATTCTACTACAGACGAACAAAAGTATGAAAAAAAGGTACCTGACTTTTTTAGTTATTTCTCTTTTCCTGACCCTAGTTTCTTGCAAAAAAGAAAAGGGCCCTCAAGTGAAAGTAGATGTTGTGGATGAGTTAAACAACCCAGTCAATGGAGCAATTGTTAGAACTTCTGTTAGAGGAGTAAATGAGAGTTTGATTGATGCGAGAGTTTTACAAGAAGGAAGAACAGATAATTTTGGCAATATCACCTTCACCTTTGAAAATTCGGTCTTGATTGACATTGCTTTGTATGACAACAACAACACGATATTGGATTCTGCCAGTGTGTTTGCAGAAACGAAAAGAAAAAGAGGTAGAACAGACAATATTTACCGCACCAAATTAGTAGTTAGGTAAATTCTACCATATAATCGAGTATTCCCTGTTTAATTAAATGTTCTTGTTCAAATTCCTTTAGGTTAGGTAAAGGTTTAATTGCTTTCCAATGTGGCCATTGATCTCTATCTCTTCCTTCGTATTCATAATATCCATATTGCTCGAGAACTGAGCATACCGCAACATGAATTACATCTACTTTTTGATCTTTAGTCAATCGATCAATATTCATCCCTAATTCTTGCAATCCAATAATAAATAGAATGGACTGCACATCTAATTCCTCTCCAAACCTTGTCTTTAATTTCGACAAAAGGACATTCCATTTTTTTTGAAACTCAATTTCCATATCAATCAAAAATAGTTATAGTTTAGTCTACTGTTTATGGAGTATATCGATGTCATTATTGCGATCCCATTACTTTGGGGAGCAATTATAGGATTCAAAAAAGGATTAATCATTGAGCTGGCTAGCTTAGTCGCATTATTTTTAGGCATCTATGGTTCAATTCAATTTTCAGAGTTCACTTCAGTTCAGCTGTCGAATCATTTGGAAATTAATCCTCAATGGCTAGGTCTGTTGAGTTTTCTTGTAACATTTCTCGCAATCGTTATTTCTGTTTTCTTACTGGCAAAAATTTTAGACAAGTTCGTTAAAGCGATTGCACTAGGAATGGTAAATCGAATTGCAGGAATGTTGTTTGGGATTTGTAAATATGCACTAATTCTAAGCTTTCTATTTTATTTTTTTAATCAATTCAATTCAAAATTTCATTTCATAGAAGAAGATTGGAAAACCAGTTCTCTACTTTATAAACCCATTTATGCCATTAGTATGGTTTTTAAGAATTCCTTAGAATTTTTTACCAATGAATCGGATTTAATTAATCCTGTATAGCTGCTATTCCTGGTAATTTTTTACCTTCCAAATATTCTAGTAACGCTCCTCCTCCTGTAGATATATAACTCACTTGATCTTGCAATTCAAATAGATTGATTGCTGCTGCTGAATCTCCTCCCCCAATCAATGAATATGCACCATTCTCAGTAGATTTTACAATAGCTTCGGCGATTTTTTTTGTGCCATTTTGAAAATTACTCATCTCAAATACTCCCATTGGTCCATTCCATAGAATAGTTTTAGAGTTTGATATTATTTCGGAAAACTCTTCTATTGCCTTAGAACCAATATCTAATCCCATCCAATTTTCTGGAATAACCAAATTGTCTGAAGCATCTACATCTGCCTCATTATTAAATTCGGAAGCAATTATTGAATCTACAGGTAACGACAGTTTAACGTCTTTCTCTTTCGCTATTTCCAATATGGTTTTTGCCAGATTTAATTTATCTTCTTCGACCAGTGAAGAGCCAACATTACCTCCTAATGCTTTGAAAAAAGTGTATGACATACCTCCACCGATAATCAAATTATCTACCTTATCCAGCATTTTTTCAATAAGCATGATTTTATCTGAAATTTTAGCTCCACCCATAATTGCGGTAAAAGGTCTTTCATTTTGTTCTAATACCATTTCAATAGCCTCTAGTTCTTGATTAATAACATAACCAAACATTTTGGCATCCGAGTCAAAAAATGAAGAAATGATACTTGTTGAAGCATGTGCTCTATGAGCTGTTCCAAAGGCATCATTTACATATACGTCCGCTAAATCTGCTAGCTTTTTGGCAAAAGATGCATCCCCTTCTTTTTCTTGACTATAAAATCTAAGGTTTTCAAGCAATAGTATATCACCTTCATTTAAGGCATCTACTTCTTTTTGAACTTCATCTCCTATACAGTCAGAAACAAACTTTATTTCAGCATTCAACTTTTCAGATAAGGTCTTAACAATATGTCGAAGTGAATATTTCATTTGCCTTTCTCCATTTGGTCGTCCTAAATGAGACATCAAAATCGCTTTTCCTTTGGAGTCAATGATCTTCCTTATTGTAGGAATTGCAGCATTAATTCGAGTTGTATCCGTTACCTCATAATGTTCATTTAATGGCACATTTAAATCCAATCGAACAATGGCCTTTTTACCTTTAAAGTCAAATAATTCTATGTTTTGCATTCTTAAGTTTTAAACGGTTGTGCAAATGTAACATTCCATTAATAGCCAATTCTCTATTATCATTTCCTTTTTCCACTACTTTTGAATAATGTTATTCCGCGATATTATTGGTCAAGACAAGCTGAAGATGAGACTAATCCAATCTGTAAAGTCAAACAGAGTAAGTCATGCATTTCTTGTTAGTGGAGCTTTAGGTTACGGCAGTCTGCCTTTAGTTCTTGCATTTGTTAGATACATCCATTGTACCAATAAAACAGATTTAGATTCTTGTGGAAGTTGCAGTTCTTGTTTAAAATTCTCTAAATATGCTCATCCCGATGTACACTTTTCTTTTCCGGTCAACTCTAACAAGAGCACTAGTTCAAAACCATTAAGTAAAGACTTTATACAAGAATGGAGAAATATAATCCAGGAAAACCCATATTTAGAACTCTCCGAATGGCAAAACGCAATGGATATTGGGAACAAACAGCTTCTAATTAATGTTGCTGAAAGCCAAGAATTGATTAAAAAATTGAGCTTAAAGCCTTACGAATCTGATTACAAAACATTAATAATCTGGAAGGCAGAAAAATTAAATCCTGAAGCTTCGAATAAGTTGCTGAAGTTAATTGAGGAACCGACCGACAAAACCATCATTTTCTTAATTGTTGAAAATCCGGACGAGATATTGCCAACAATTTTATCCAGGTGTCATAATATTTCCCTTAAACCAATTGACGATCAGGCATTGACGAATCACCTCATACAAAATCATCATTTAAATGAAACCGATGCTAATTCTATAGTCGATAAGGCTTATGGTAACTACAATCTGGCAAAAAATTTTATAAAAAGCAGTGAAGAAAGGGTTTATTTCTTCGAATGTTTTAAGGATTGGATGAGGAATTGTTATGAAGCCGATGTAGAAAAAATGAATAAATGGGTAGATGAAATTACTTCCGCTTCTAATGGAAGAGAAACGCAAAAAAGATTTCTTAATTACTGTTTGGAAATTATCAGAGAAGGAATGTTAATCAACTTCAATGCAAAAGCAGTCGATTCAAATCATAATCAAGAGTTAGCATTCTTATTAAAATTTGCTCCGTTTGTCCATGAAAATAATGTAATTCCTATGATGGAGCTTATTGATGAAGCTCATTTGCATATTTCAAGAAATGCAAACGGGAAGATTGTTTTTATGGATATGTCCATGCAGTTTGCCAATTTATTGCACGCCAAAAAACGTACATTTGTTAGTTGAGTTGTATTGTTTTTAGTATTAACTGTTCCGACAATTTAATTGTCGTTTAGATATATTTCATATGAGTTGTGCGACATGCACCAATAATGGGAGTGGTGCACCTGCAGGTTGCAAGAATAATGGGTATTGTGGGAATGATGGTTGTAACAAACTTACCGCATTCAATTGGCTATCCAATATGGCTCAGGCTCAGAATAGCGAAGCAAATAAAATCGTTGAATTAAGATTTAAAAATGGCCGAAAGGCCTTTTTTAAAAATGAGAATGGTCTTCAATTGTACGAAGGGGACATTGTTGTTGTCGAAGCTCAAAAAGGACATGATGTAGGGATTGTTTGCTTGACGGGGGAGTTGGTTAGAATTCAAATGCGGAAAAAGAACCTACTCATTCAAACCGATGAATTGCTCAATATAAAGCGAAAAGCAGATCAAAAAGACATTGATCAATGGCAAGAATCTACAGCTAAAGAATCTGCAGCCATGTTTGAATCAAGGAAACTTGCCTCCAAGCTTGAGTTACAAATGAAAATCTCAGATGTGGAATACCAAGCAGATCAGTCTAAAGCAATATTCTATTATACTGCCGAGGAAAGAATAGATTTTAGAGAGCTGGTTAAGAAGCTAGCAGACAAGTTCAAACTCCGCGTAGAAATGAAACAAATTGGAATGCGACAAGAAGCTGGCAAATTAGGTGGAATAGGTTCTTGCGGAAGAGAATTATGTTGCTCTACTTGGCTAACTGATTTCAGGTCTGTTTCTACATCCGCGGCACGGTATCAACAATTGTCGCTTAATCCAAGCAAACTAGCAGGGCAGTGTGGTAAATTGAAATGCTGTTTGAATTATGAGTTGGATGCTTATATCGATGAATTGAAGATCTTTCCCGATACCAAAAAGAAGCTCAAAACAGAAAAAGGCAATGCCTTTTTTCAAAAAATGGACATATTTTCTCATCGGATGTGGTATTCGTATCAAGAAGAACCAAATGAGTTTATCGAATTAAGTCCAAATCGGGTTGAAGAAATTATAAAACTCAATAAGAACGGTGAAAAGGCGACGGCATTATTAGAAAAATCTTCGGATTCTTTAAAAGAGAAAACACCGAAATATGAAAATGTGGTTGGGCAGGACAGTTTAACTCGATTTGACAATAAGGGTAAAAAAAGAGGCAACCGAAACCGAAAACACAAAAAGAAAAACAAATGAAATGACAATAAAAGTTAGGGCAAACTATTTATTGTATATTGTAGCAATTGCATCATTCTTTTCATGCAATGAAAATGTAATTCTCAATCAAAACTTAAAAATCCAATCGTCAAATTGGGATAGAAATGAAAAAGCAACTTTTAGCTTTGAGGTTGAGGATAGCCTAGCACTTTATGATATCTATCTGAATTTGAGACATGGCGGCAATTACGCTTATAAAAACATCTACTTTTTCATAGAAACCTATAGTCCTGATGAGAAGTATGCAAAAGATACGGCTCAAATGATACTAGCAAACAGTAAAGGTCGTTTTATGGGTAAAGGAATTGGCGATATATTTGATTATCAATTCAAATTTAAAGAAGGGGTCAGATTTCCAAATGGAGGGGAATATAGAATTGAAATTGAACAAGCCATGCGAGAAAATGTATTGGCAGATATCACGGATATAGGAGTGAAAATTGAAAAGCAAAAGCATTGACAGCTAAAGAGAAAAAAAGAAAATTCGGACGCTTGGTCTTTTGGTTTTGGTTATTGCTAATCATCCCTATAGGGACCTTTTGTTTGCTTATGTATGCAGCTGGACACTCCTGGGCTGGCTTTGATGAGCTTCCAACTTTTGAACAATTAGAAAATCCAAAAAGCAATCTCGCTACCGAAGTATATACCTCTGATGGAAAAATATTAGGCAAGTATTTCTATCAAAATAGAGTGAATGTAGACTACAATGAGCTTTCCCCTAACCTAATCGATGCATTAGTGTCTACAGAGGATGAAAGATATTATGATCACTCTGGAATTGACCTGAAAGGACTGGCCAGAGCTGTTTTGAATGCGGGCAAAAGTGGAGGGGCAAGCACAATAACTCAGCAATTGGCCAAAATGCTTTTCTCCGATGAACCCCAATCAACTTGGGACAGAATCAAACAAAAGATGCAGGAATGGATTATTGCTGTTCAATTAGAACGTAGATATACCAAAGATGAAATAATAGCCATGTATTTCAATCGTGTTGATTTTGTAAATAATGCAGTTGGCATTAAATCAGCTGCTCAGGTTTATTTCAATAAACCTACTAATGAATTGGAAATTCACGAGGCATCAATGCTGGTTGGGATGCTTAAAAACCCTTCCTTGTTTAATCCATTGCGATTTCCTGAAAACACTTTGAATCGGCGTAATGTAGCTTTGTTTCAAATGAAAAGAAACGGTAAAATCACTGAGATACAATACGACAGTTTAAAACAAATGCCGCTTGGACTTGACTATTCCAAAGTAAGTCACAAGAAAGGAATTGCCCCATATTTTAGAGAAGAGCTTCGGGCAGAATTAAAAAAAGTATTTGGTGAGGTAGATGATGATGGTTTGCCCAAATTAAGAAAGGCCAATGGAGAAGCTTATGACATCTATAAAGATGGATTGAAAATATATACAACCATTAACTCCAAAATGCAAGAATATGCCGAATGGGCAGTACAAGAACATTTGAGTTATCAATTGCAAGCTGATTTTACCAAATCAATTTCTAGAAGACGTAATCCTCCATTCGATAATGATTTAACGAAATCTGAGATAGACAATATTTTAAATGCAGCCATTCGAAGAAGTGAACGATACTTAATCAAGAGTGGAAAACAGTGTGCAAACTGTGGTCGCCGTGGGAGATATCTATTAGAGAAAATTGAAGAAGGTATATCGGTAGTTGAATGCCAAGCTGAGGATTGTGGTCACCTTACTAAAGTTCACGAAGAAGATTCTATTCTTGCCTCCTTCAACAAACCGTCTAAAATGAAGATTTTCTCTTGGGAAGGGGAATTGGATACCATGATGACTCCGCTAGATTCTATTAAGTATTATAAAAGCTTTTTACAATCTGGTTTAATGTCCATGGATCCTCACACTGGATACATTAAAGCCTGGGTAGGAGGAATAAACTATGATTATTTTGCGTATGACCATGTTAGACAAGGGAAAAGACAAGTTGGTTCTACCTTTAAACCCTTTGTTTATGCCATGGCCATTGACGAAGGATTTTCTCCTTGTTATGAAGTTCCTAATGTTCCCGTTCCATTCAAGAAAGGCACCTTCAACCTTTTGAAAGATTGGACTCCTAAAAACAGTGATGGAGACTATGGGTACAACGTAAGTTTAAAGTATGGTCTTGCCAATTCAATGAATACGGTAACTGCTTGGATTATACATCATTTTGGGGATGGATCGCCAGATCGCGTGATCAAAATGGCAAGAGAAATGGGAATCACTAGTCCATTAAAGCCTGTTCCTTCACTTGCTCTTGGAGTTGCAGATTTGTCAGTTTATGAAATGGTCGGTGCGTTTTCAACCTTTGCCAATAAGGGTGTTTGGACTAAACCGCAATTTTTGACACGAATAGAAGATAAAGATGGCAACATCATCAAAGAATTTATCCCTGTTACGAATGAAGCACTAAATGAAGAAACTGCTTATGTGATGTTAGATCTGCTTAAAGGAGTTACTTCTTCAAACTTCAATCACGAATTGAAAAAATCAAAAGGAGGAACAGCGATACGAATTAGAAATCCAAAAACAGAAGACCGACCTTATGGCAACATTCTATATCCTATTGCTGGTAAAACTGGCACTACTCAAAATAATTCTGACGGTTGGTTTATAGGAGCTACGCCAGATTTGGTTACTGGGGTTTGGGTTGGTGCCGAAGACAGAAGTGTGCGTTTTACTTACACTGCAGATGGACAAGGCGCCAATACTGGCTTGCCTATTTGGGGTTATTATATGAATAAAATATATGCCGACTCTACTATTCAAATTTCAAAAGATGATTTTGAGAAACCGGAAGAACCTCTAAGTATTGAGTTGAATTGCGATGTTTATCGAAAAGGCAATACTTTTGATTCTAATAATGAGGAACATGATTTCGAATAATTGCAAAGTAAATGAGTAAAGTAGTTAAAAATGCAGAAGAAGCGATTCAAGGAATCGAGAGCGGTATGACCTTGATGCTGGGAGGATTTGGGCTATGTGGTATCCCTGAAAAATGCATAGATGCATTGTCCAAAAAATCAGAAATTAATGACTTGACCTGTATTTCAAACAATGCCGGTGTAGATGATTTCGGTTTAGGTCTTTTGCTTCAGAATCACCAAATCAAAAAGATGATTTCTTCATATGTTGGCGAAAACGATGAGTTTGAGAGACAAATGTTAAGTGGAGAATTAGAAGTGGAATTGACCCCGCAAGGTACATTGGCTGAAAAGTGCAGGGCAGGCGGAGCAGGAATACCTGCTTTTTATACTCCAGCTGGATATGGAACTGAAATTGCAGAAGGCAAAGAAGTTAGAGAGTATAATGGAAAAATGTACATCCTTGAAAATAGTCTTGTTGCAGATTACTCCATTGTCAAAGCTTGGAAAGGGGATACAAAGGGAAATCTAATTTTTAAGGCAACTGCAAGAAACTTTAATCCAGTAATGGCAATGGCTGGTAAAATAACCATTGCAGAAGTTGAGGAATTAGTTGAGCCAGGAGAGTTAGACCCTAACCAAATTCATACCCCAGGCATTTTTGTGCATAGAATATTCGAAGGAAAGAATTATGAAAAACGCATAGAACAAAGAACCATTTCAAGCTAAAAATAAATATCATGTTGGATAAGCACGGAATCGCAAAAAGGATAGCAAAAGAAATGAAAGACGGTTGGTATGTAAACCTAGGAATAGGCATTCCTACTTTAGTTGCCAATTATATCCCAGAAGGAATAGATGTTACCTTTCAATCTGAGAATGGATTGCTAGGAATGGGTCCTTTCCCAAAAGAAGGAGAGGTTGATGCTGATTTGATTAATGCGGGGAAACAAACCATAACTACTCGACCTGGATCTGTATTTTTCAATTCTTCTGATAGTTTTGCAATGATTAGGGCAGGCAAAGTACAGCTTACTGTATTGGGTGCAATGGAAGTGGATCAAAACGGCGATATTGCCAATTGGAAAATTCCTGGTAAAATGGTAAAAGGAATGGGTGGAGCTATGGATTTGGTAGCATCGGCTGAAAATATCATTGTTGCCATGATGCATACCAATAAAGCTGGGGAATCCAAATTGCTTGAAAAATGCACGCTACCACTTACTGGTGTAAATTGCATCACTAAAGTAGTGACGAATCTTGCACTTTTAGAAGTAGACAATGGTTCATTTGTGCTCAAAGAAAGAGCCCCTGGAATCAGTGTTGAAGAAATAAAGAATGCTACAGCAGGAAGTTTAATAGTAGAGGGAGAGATCCCTGAAATGAATATTTAAATTGTATAAAATGATCAGAATTCTATTTATTGCACTTATTTTATTTGGAGTTACTGCTTGTGATAATAGCATAAAAAATGGCGACTTAGTCTATTTATCCTTAAGAAAGGATCGTAACTTGTCTTTGAATTCAGAAAATGACTTCCAATGTTCTAATTCAAATAAAACGCCACTAGTATATATTGAGAAAGAAGACGGTAGCTTCATCCTGAAAACAGAAAAAGGCTTAAATGTGCTATTCAAAAATTACTTTCTAAAGGCAAGGCAAGAAGAGCCTACCATTTTTAGGCTTGAAAATTTAGAGGAAGGCAAATTCATTGTATCACCTAGCAATCGATATTTAGGCTGTAATGGTAAGCAGGTATATCAATCGGACGAGCCTTATGTCTCGATTATGAAATTCTGATATACAAACTTCTTCTTTTTAGCCCACTTTTATGGGAAATGTTCTGAATTCAAAAAATAAACGCTCTTCATTTACAAGAATTGGAACAAGTGTAAAAAGATTCATTAATCAATATGGCATATTGATTATACTGTTATTGGTAGTTTCATTAATCTATCGATTTGATAAAATTCTTTTACTCGAACCTCAATCCATACATCAATGGAGACAAGCAGACTGTTTATCGATAGCGCATAATTACACTGATAATCTCAACTTTTTTGAGCCATCTATTCACTATCATTTTTCAGATGAGAGTACAAGTGGCAAGTCTGCTGGAGAATTTCCCATTCTCTATTATCTTGTTGCTTTGTTTTGGAAACTTTTTGGGGAACATATTTTCATATACAGATTAATTAATGTCCTCATTTTCTTTACAGGTCTAGTATATTTATTTGATTCCTGTAGTCGAATATTTAAACATAAATTCTGGGCTTATTTCGTTGTTGTTTTTGCCTTTAGTTCTCCTGTTTTGGTTTATTATTCCGTCAATTTTCTAACCAATGTTACCGCATTAAGTATGGTCTTTATTGGATGGAATATGTTCATCCGATACTGTCAAAATAAAAAGGATCGATTCCTTTTTTACATGGCCCTATTTTTTTCCTTGAGTGCTTTACTAAAAATGACTGCTGCCATAAGTTTATTGGCACTATTTGGAATTCTAATTTTAGAAATTTTAGGGAGACGATTCATTTCCAAAGAACCTTTATTTCTAAACAAAAGCAAATCTTTTCTCATATTCCTCTCCAGTTTTGTGATAATTTCTTCTTGGTATTTATGGGCTGAATATTACAATGGCGTTCATGGTGGGAAATATACTTTAAATTGGTTTTGGCCAATTTGGGAAATGAATAAAGCGCAAATTGATGCCGCCTTTCATTCTGCAAGAAACATAATTTATTATCAAGCATTTAGCCGATTTAGCATGTACTTTCTATGGGCAATTTTGCTCTATTTAATTGTTGATTTCCGTAACAACAGTAAATTCATAAATGCTTTAGTTCCCATTGTAACCATTGGAACGATTTCCTATTTGGTGTTGTGGTTCAATGCATTGGATGGACATGATTATTACATCATAAACCTTTTGATTCTTCCTATTATACTCCTGGTTGGTTTTGTGTTAAACTTGGAAAAAAAGATGAATAACATTTTGTTATCTAAGAAGATTCAACTTTTAGCCCTCATATTTTTAATTGCTAACATTACCAATGCTGCTGTTAATTTGCGCTTGAGATACAACAAACATTTTGATACTAGTTACACGTTATCGCGTCTATTATTAAGTGATTTTGAAGCGGATTATTGGATATATTTTGGAAATAATAACTCCTTTGAAGGATTAAGTGAGATGCAAGCGTATAATCGTTCCTTGGGAATTAAGGCAGATGATCTTATTATATACTTACCCGATAAAAGTTATAATGTTTCCCTTTATTTGCTGAATCAAAAAGGGTGGACTGGGTATTCGGGTCTTACATACTCCGGAACAAACACATATAATGAAATACTGGAGAAAGTAGAATTGAAGGGTGCTAAATATTTGATTATTGGAGACAAGAAATTGCTCAAGGAAAAAAGAATTAAACCATTCGTTAAAAACAAGATTGGCCGATTTGGTAAAAATTTAGTTTTTGATCTCCAAAATTTAGATTTAAACAAATCCCTAAATTGAATAAACTGTGAATAGAATAATTGGCATATTTAATTCGAAGCTAATTGCATTCTTGATTGCAATAGTTCTATTCATTGTGCATTTAATTATGCGCAAATACAATTATTCTGATTATCACAATGTGTTGGGTTGGGATATACTTGCATATTATATATACTTGCCTTTCACTTTTATTCATGGGGATCCTGGCATTTCTGATCAAGCAGTGGTGCAATATATCTTTGATACTTATAACCCTTCCACTACTTTCTATCAAGCATATCCATTAGAAAATGGCAATTGGTCTCCAATGTATTCCATTGGATTTGCAATACTCTATTTTCCCTTTTTTGTCATTGGACACATTTGGGCACTGCTTAGTGATTATCCTGCAGATGGATTCTCCTATCCTTATCGTTTTGCAATCTCCAATGGAGTAATGGTTTATGTATTGGGTGGAATTTTTGTTTTTAGAAAGGTTTTGCTTCACTTTTTTAATGACCGAACTGCTTCGATTGTTTTGATCATTATGGCCATTGGTACTAATTATTATCATGAAGTAACGGTAGGGGAAATGGGACCACATTCCATTTTATTTACGGGCTTATCCATTATGCTTTATTTGAACATGAAGTGGCATAAAAATCCGACTGCCAAGACAGCTTTCTGGTTTGGATTGATTAGTGGGTTGGTTATTCTTTCACGGGCAAGTACAATTTTCCTTGCAATCGTTGTTGTACTTTGGAATATATATGATAAGGACTCACTAATCCAAAAAATTAGACTCTTAATTGATAATTACAGATCGCTTTTTATCGGCCTAATTAGCCTCTCTATTTTCCCCTTATTTCAAATGATTTATTGGAAGTTATTTACCGGTGAATTCATTTTTAATCCTTACCAAGTTACTCCAGGATTTAACTGGTTTTATCCACAATTTGATAAGGTAATGTTTAGCTTCCAAAAAGGATGGTTAATTTACATTCCATTAATGTCCTTATCCTTATTAGGCTGTTTCTTGGCATATAAACATGCAAGAAAAGAAGCAATCTCAATTGTAGCCTTTATCGCCTTCTACATTTATTTTATTTCTTCTTGGGGAACCTGGTGGGGTGGAGGCGGATATGTTGCCAGATATTTTGTTGAAACTTATGCGGTAATGTGCATTCCAATTGGTTTTGTAATCAAAGAGGTAAATGCTAAAAAATGGTTAACTCTACTATTCTATCCAATCTGCTCTTTTCTAATTTTTCTTAATCAATTTCAAATATGGCAATTTAACAACTTCCTCTTCGATGGGTACACAATGACAAAGGAGTATTACTGGAAAATATTCTTGAAAACTACAGTAACATCTGAAGATAGGAAACTTCAAGAAGTTGCAAGAGACTTTTTGCCCTATGACACTTTTAGAGACCCTGAAAATTATACACATCGAACCGTTGAATTTCTAGATTTTGAGCACGTTAACACCATCACGGTTCCAGAATTCATGTTAGAAAGAGACCTATCTAAAAGTGCTCCGAATAGCTGTAAAATAGATCCTTCCTGGACCTACGGACCAACATTTAAAATCCCTTTCCCAGAGATTACACCCAAGAGGCACGCATGGTTAAAAGTAAGTTTTGATTACTATTTGAATGAACCTTTAGAAGGATCAAATGCATACCTTGTCATTGAAATGAATCACAACAAAGGTCAGTACATAGAAAAAAGAAGAAATTTTAATCTAGCAAGTGAAGAGTACGCGGTTAATGAGTGGAATTATTTTGAAATAGATTATTTAACACCAGAACCTCTGCATGAAGAAATTGATGAGTTTATCATATACGTCTACGTAGATAATAAACCTATTTTCATTGATAATTTTAAAGTTGAAGCCTACGAACGAAAATGGTGATAGTTTGAGAATTGCATTTATCATACCATGCTTTAATGAGGCAGAACGCCTAGACATAAAGGCTTTTGAATCCTTTAAAAGTAGAGATCAAAATTCAAATATTGATCTCTATTTCGTAAATGATGGCAGTACTGATAATACCCAAAACATAATTGAAAAGCTAGCTAGCAACCAGAATGGGATACATGCTATAGGAATAGAAAAAAATGTAGGAAAGGGAGAAGCAATAAGAAAAGCTATGAATAAAATCATAGAAGAAGAGCGCTATGATTATTTGGGCTATTTAGATGCCGACTTGGCTACACCTATTGAGGAAACATCAACATTTCAAAAGTACTTGATGCATATGCCTAAAATGATCATAGGAACAAGGGTTAGTATCCTTGGACAAACTAAAATTAAGAGGAGGGCAATGAGGCATTATGTAGGTAGAATTTTTGCCACTGTAGTTAGTAATATGCTAAAGCTATCTATTTATGATACCCAATGTGGTGCGAAATTAATTAGGCAGGACATCGCTAAAGAATTATTCAAAGAACCCTTTTTGTCCAAATGGTTATTTGATGTTGAACTGTTTTTTCGCCTCAAACCATTCCTTAATTCAGAAAGTAGTGAGTTATTAGAGCATCCTGTTAGTAAGTGGGAAGATATCGCTGGTTCAAAAATTAAAGCCTCTTATTTTTTAATTGCACCATTAGATCTGTTGAAAATATACTTCAAGTATAAATAACCATCTTTGCAGAATATGAAACTTTCTATTCTGATTCCGGCCTATAACGAAGCGAAAACTATTCATCTTATACTCAATAAGGTAAGAGATGTGACGCTTGAGGGAAATTTAACTAAAGAAATTATCATAGTAAATGATTGTTCTACCGATGATACTCCACAAGCAATCGAAGAGTATAAAGCTGCTAACCCAACATTAGACATTCAACTTTTTAATCAGAGCATTAATCAAGGTAAGGGTGCAGCAATTCATAAAGCAATTGAGTTGGCTACAGGTGATTATTTAATTGTGCAAGATGCTGATTTGGAGTATGACCCTAATGAATATAATAATCTATTAGAACCTATATTAAGTGGGTTTGCTGATGTAGTTTACGGTTCTAGATTTATGGGAGGTAATCCGCACCGTATATTGTTCTTTTGGCATTCTATTGGCAACAAATTCTTGACATTTTTATCCAATATGTTTACCAATCTTAACCTAACGGATATGGAAACCTGCTATAAATTAATGGATGCCAAAATTGCAAAGTCTTTGGAATTAAAAGAAAAGAGATTTGGTTTTGAGCCTGAACTTACCGCTAAACTGTCTCGGATTCCAAAAATTAGAATCTATGAAGTAGGCATTTCATACTATGGCAGGACTTATGAAGAAGGGAAAAAGATTGGATGGAAAGATGGGTTTCGCGCAATATATTGCATTCTGAAATACAACTTATAAAGTTAGAGATTCTAACTTAATTGTGTCCAAAACTGCCGAGGTTTCAAAATCATCGAAAAGATCTTTTTTAAAACGAAATACTGATTCTCCAACATAATTAGAATCTAAATACCATTGAAAATGGTTTTTATGGTATTCCAACCCGACATTCTTTAGATCTAAAGAGTCGGGGTGAGGCTCATAAGTTAAGTTCAGATTAAATTTGACTTTGGAGTATCCTGGTGCAGATATTTCAAAATGTACACACTCATCATTAGAATATAAGTTAAATATGCCGTTTTCGTTTGTAAAAGTATTCTGACCCACAGTCCAATATTGGTTCCACCCTCTTATTACTGCTCCTTCAATTGGTTCATTTTTAGTATCTACTATTAGTCCTTTTATTCTATAATTATGATATCCCATCATATTGAAATAGTTCGTATGGCAATCACATTCCCCAGATTTTTTAACCTCTAATTGTGGCATCACAAATGCCGCATCCTTAAATTCCCCATAAATAAAGGTGTTACTATCAATCAAAGATTTGCCACCAACTTTTATCAATGGGGTATAATTGTGTTCAAAGGGACCCCATTGAACATCCTGATATTGCCACCACCCTATGCCACTCCCTCCACAATTGACTATTCTTTCAAAGACTTCCTTCATAAATATAGCCTGATCTTTAAAACTGATGGAGTCATTATCTGCAGGAAGCGATGTTTCCGTAACCATCCAAGGTTTGTTTACATATTTAGCATACCAATAAATTTCATTGAATACCCTTAATGGATGATAGGTGTGAAAAGAAACAAAGTCTACCGGAAGTATTTCAGGATCCCATTCAAAAACCTCAATTGGTTCAGCCAAACCAATTGTAAACAATTGTTTTGGTGCATGTCTTGACATTTGGTCCTTCCATTTTTTTACCAATCGATAGGCCCCAACTTTAGTCCTTGGTCGATCTTGCCAGTGAGTGTGCTCGCTATTATCAAAGTACAAAGGTTCATTGAAAAAGTCGTACGCAAAAATTACATGATTGTCTTTAAACCTACTTAGTATTGCCCCTACAAATTTGTCTTTAACTTTAGTATAATTTAAATCTTTCATTGGCCTAGGAAGAATAGGCATTACTCTTAAGTTCTCTTCACCCGCAAGTAGAACTAGGTTTTCAAGGGCATTAGTAAGCTTTAAGATAGAGCTTGAATCAATCAGAAGAGGTGTCCTCCCATTTCCTTCGAACAATTCTATAGAAGTTTTAGTACCAGATTCTTCATATTTTAGATTGCTCAATCCTACTAGTCGAATTGAATTAAATCCCATTTTTTTAATGGCTCTAAAATGTGACCTCATTCTTTCTTTCGATTCTAGAATTGTATTGCTGTCAAATGTTTTAGGATTATCGTATTCGATTGAAGGAGACAAGATTATTTCATCTTCCAACACTCTTGCTGCAATTCCGTAATTCATTAACCTTGGAAAGTAGTCTTGGTCGTCTACTTTAAAAATATTTTCCTCTATATAAACAAATCCTTCCGGAGCCTTATTCATACAGGAATAAAAAATTGATATCGCTAAAATGAATAAGAATTTACGACTTAACATAACTGATCATTAAGTATATAGTCCAATTTAATTGAGTGAATCATTATTCTTCATCCAATGCTTATTTATCTAGCATTTTTATCTACCATTCAACAATTCTTGCCCAATTGGGCAAATGACAATAACCTTCAAGATCTGATTTAATTTGATTTTTGTAAATCACCTGGTCATTTTGAATTACCCAATAGAAACCAACATTCTGTTCTTCTACAAAATAGGTTGAATCGTTAATGAATTCATGCAAACCTTCAGTTGTTGTAAAAATTTTATTCTCCTTGAATAATGCCTCTCCAATAAAACTAAACTCTTTTGAAGCTAAATTATATTTCACAATATTGGAACAAAAATCCCCTGCATTTACTACCTCCATTTTTGGTTTTGCCTTACTATCTTTAATCCACCTTGGATAGGAATTATTATTGAATATTGTTAAGGTAGAATCATTATAGAAATCAATGTCATGTTGTGCAGAGAATGGACCTTCAATAACCTGAAGAACTTTATCCGTTTGTGGTCTGTAATGTAATATCATTGAAGACTGTTTGATACTAATGAATAAGTCTCCTTCCCTAAAGTACTTATTGGTTTTTAATGCTGGCTGAATATCATTCAAATGAAGAGGGTCTTTTACGGTAACAGCTTGTAAAAGATAATTTTCCAGTCGATTAGATTTAAGTATTTCAGTCAATGATCTATGAAATAAAATGTCACCAGTGTTAGCATCAATCCTAGTGATACAATCATCATCGTAATAGATAAGTCGCCCATTAAGTTGGTATTTAGCAGTAGCACTACCCTTTGGTAATTCTTTAGAGCAAACCCAAAAATGTCCTGCACTATCTATATTTAGGCCATGATGAGCAAGAATTTTATCTTGTTTCCATAAATAATTTCCTGTGGAATCAATTCTTCGTAGACCAGATTTATCAGTAAGAAAATAAACTAGGTCTTTATTTGGAAATACATATGGATTAACTAATCTGTCCCAACCTTTAGCCTCTTCTGCTATATTCCATTTATAAACTATAGAGTCATTTCTTAAATTCCTAATAGCTACCGCTCGTTTTGAGTCAGATTCCGAAAAAGACATTAAAATATTCAAATCAAAATCAAGCTTATTTATAGGTTCAACTTTAGACCATATAGTCATGAATGTTGGTGAAACTTTTTCAACTTCTTCAACAGACTTTTTAAATTGGTCTAAGAAAGAGTACATGAACTTTATTGGTTCATTCAAAAATCCAAAATCCTTGTCTTTTTTATGGATGTGGACGCTCATCCAACCAAAAAGGGAAAGCAAGAATAGCAAAATGACAACTACAGATAATGTAGAAATTAATTTTTTCATAGACAACAAAATTAATTGCTTTAAGAGTACCGTTTAAGCATTAGAAAATTGAATTGACTTTATTCGATCATAGATTTCGTAAGCCTTATGTTTTAACTCTTGCGAACATTCATAATCAACCTTCCTATTGTTAATAAAAGGACTCAAATCCATCTCCTGCGGATCAATACCTATATTCTTATAAATATCATTTAATCGAACGGCTGGGTTTTGACAATAATTATCGTAATCCACATAAATTAACTTGCTCTTATCCAAGCCAATCAAGTAATTGTAGTAGTTTATCCAAATCTGCAACCAATAATCGATATGATTTTTATCGTTTAGGAATGATGTTTCTTTTTCATTGAATAAAAATGGTTTTTGATTTAAGCCGAATTCATGATGTCCTAGCCAGTTCATGTATTCCAATATAAATCCATCTTCTTTTTGCATTTTAGTATACTCCAAATGCTTTTCCAATAAGGATGCAGCATGACTTAATGGATCTCTATACATAAAAATGATAACGAAATTCGAATTGAATTTTCGAATTGAATTATATCTCAAAATGAAATTGTTGTTTTTCGCTAAGTATATTCTTTTGTTTTCTTTCCTTACAATGCTTTGATAATCTATATAATTCAAGTAATCACTTTCAGTTAAGTTATATTTGTATAAGGCTTCTTCATCAATAAAAGAATCGTTGGAAATCATTTTAAAGAAATATTCTTCCAATGCCTCGATAGAGTCCAACCCAATCATAATACCATCTTTGTGGCTCCTTTCTTTTTGAACATCATTTTTAGGTTTATAAAGTCTCCTCCATAAATTAGGTGCAGTTAAAAATGGCATATTGGCATATCCTAATGAAGCAAACCTTTCATTTTGCATTAGTTTGTTCATTATACTAGTAGTTCCTGACCTTGCTAAGCCCGATACGATTACAAATTTATCCTGCGAGTCTATTTTATTTTTCTTGGCATTTTTTACTTCCCATTTGAATAACTTATATGCAATAGCATAGTTATTTAAAGCCAATCTGTGCAATAGTTTTGAAAGCTCAGAATAACCAGAAGTGGAGTATGTTTTTATTGGTATAAAAAACCCTAGTGTAGAGCCAATTGATAGCGCAAGAATTGAAGATATAGAAGTAAACTCTAAGTCACTATACGTTAGATTTAAAGCGAATGAATAAATTACAAAGGGAATGCTAGCGATACCAATTGAAATCAATATCGATAAAAGAACCTTGAAAAGAGAAATTAATAATTGACTATTTTTTTTTTGGACTAATTTGACTTTTTCATCTTCGTCAATCTTAAGCAATAAGACATTAACTAATGACAAGCTATTCTCCGCAATTGAAAAGAAGGGAGCCCTTAATAATTTAATGCTATAGGCAAGCAATAGAAAGCCAAAACCAACAACAAATGGATATAATAGCACTTCTATTATTTCTTTTTGAAAATTTTCTTGATTTTATGCCATAAAATGTAGCCAAAAGCAAAAAGAACAATGCCAGCAATTAAGAAAATCAAAACCATTGTTCCTAAGCCCATTCCTGGGCCGATATATAAAAATTCCATCACTTAATATTTAATTATTCTGGTCCAATTCGGTAAATGGTGATATCCTTCATGTTGGGATTTATAGACGTCTCTATACAACACTTTATCATTTTCTATCACCCATATAATTCCTTGATTTTGTTGTTCAACAAAATAAGTTTGATCATCAATGAATTCATGAAGCCCTTCATTTCCAGTAAAAATCCAATTGGCTCTAAATATAGAATCACCTACAAATGTGAACTCCTCGCTACTAAGGTCATATTGCACTATATGTGAAAAGAAGTCAGCAGTTAAATCAATATTATCCGCATTAGGCGGAGCAGGCTTAGAGTCTTCTGTCCATAAGGCATAGTAGTTATTATTAAACCAACTCAAGGTGCTATCATTGTAAAAGTCTACATCATGCTGCGCAGAAAATGGTCCCTTAATGGCACGAATAACTTTATTGGTTGAAGGTCTATATTGAAATATCAAAGAGATTTGTTTTAAGCTTATAAATAAATCCCCCTTTTCGTAATATTTAGTTGTTTTTGGAGCAGGGAGAACATCATTTATATGCATTGGATCCTTACCGCTTTGAGAGTGCAATAAATAATTCACCATTTGATTAGCCTTGAAAATCTCAGCAACCGATTTATGAAATAAAATCTTTCCATTATTTGGGTCTACTTGAGTAATAAAGTCATCAATAAAGAAGACCGTTCTACCGTACATTTTGTATTTGCCACTTGCTGAATATGATGGTGGTTTAGCCGAACACATCCAAAGATTGCCATCTATGTCCTCATTTAAGGAATGATGCACCAATATGCTATCTTGAGTCCATAAAACATTACCTGTAGAGTCAATTCTTCTTAATCCAGTAGTCATGTCAAAGAAATACACTAAGTCCTTATTCGGATAAAGCACTGGATTTAATATTCTGTCGTGACTTCTCACTTCTTCAGGTATTTCCCATTGATATATAAGCTGATCATCCTTTAAATTCTTCAATTCAACCACCCGTTTAAATTCAGTGGTTGCATGTGAAGTTAGAATAATGAGATCTTTCTTTAAGTTATTAATCGATTGGTGTTTGGCATTAGTCTTTAGAAATGTTGGTGGCATTTCTTTAACTTCCTCTACTGTTTCTTTGAATTGATCTAGAAATGAGTACATGAATTTCACGGGCTCATTAAGCACACCAAAGTCCTTATCTCCTTTTGATATATGGACACTCATCCAACCAAAAAGTGCCAATAGAAATAAGCTGATTACAACAACAGAAAAAGCACTAATTATTTTTTTCATGGCGAGCAAAAATAGGCAAATTAAGCCTTTAAGATATTATCACAGAAATGCATTCCATAAGGCGCATAGACTAATTTCAGCATGTAGATGAGTAATTCTATAAAAACAATTTGATCTGCTAAGCGTTTTTAGATTCAGTGTAACTTTGAGGCAAATGTGGATTCATATATTATTGGTTGTTCTCACTTTCTTCCTGATGGAATTTATGGCTTGGTTTACCCATAAATATGTCATGCATGGTTTCCTGTGGAAATTGCATAAAGACCATCACCAGCCAGAAAAAGGGTGGTTCGAGAGAAACGATAGTTTTTTTGTTTTTTATGCAGTAATCAGCACAAGTCTTTTTGTATTGTGGAATGAAGGACTATTTGAATTTGGTATGGCCATGGGATTAGGTATCTTACTTTATGGAATGGCCTATTTTGCGGTTCACGATATTTTTATACACCAAAGGTTAAATTGGTTCAAAAGAACCGACAATGCTTACTTTAGAGCAATTAGAAAGGCACACAAAGTGCACCATAAACATTTAGGTAAAGAAGAGGGGGAGTGCTTTGGGATGTTAGTTGTTCCTTGGAAATACTTCAAAGAAGCGAGAAAATCTAAACCGTAATGGTTCCTTCCAAGGGATTACCAAACTCCATGGAAGCCTGTATCTCATATCTTTTAGCAGAATACAAACACAGGAGCGCATCGAATAAATGCCAATTTTCTATTTGATCGTTTTCAAAGTGAAAAGAAGATACATCTTTTAATTTATCGCAATTGGCAGGAATTGAAGTTTTTTCTCCTTTGTAGTCTATTTCTTTCAATTTTAAAACTTCTGCCAATTTAGAGGGATAAGTTTCTACCACTTTTATTCCTTTCATTCTCAATTGTGCGGCTAGTTTCATTGCTCTTGCCGTCAAACCTCCTAAGAACATGGGAGACATTGCTCCAGTCAATCGATCTGCCTCCCTAAAAAAGAAATCTCCCTCTTCTCCGTTTTTATTATACACCTTAGGTAATGAAAGCGGGGCATCTATATAAACTAACCAAACCTCAGGGTTTTGTTCTATAAAACCCAAGATAAAGTCATCTGCATCTTGTCCTTTTAAGCTAGTTCTAAATTCTACCTTATTTGATTCCCTTAATGCCGCTATAACAGTTGTACCAGCCTCTTTAGCACCAAAATCTATTCCTATGATCATTTTATTTCAAAATCAACATAAGCCTAAACAGCTGTTGCCCAACAATGTTTAGCTACTTTGTTTTTTTAAGAAATTTTAATCTAAGAAACTCGCTAAAACAATTGGCAACTTATAAGATTCTTCTTCTCCATCAAGATTGAATACTTCAAAATGAACGATGTATATTCCGACCTTTGCTCTTTCTTGATTGTCTGTAATACCATCCCAACTGAATCTTCCTTCTAGACCCATCAATTCATTATTGACCAATTCTCTAGACAATCGACCATAGCGGTCATAAATTTTGACATTGGCAACAAATCCAGACTTCTCAAATTGATAGTTAATAAATAGAAGATCCTGATAACCATCATTATCTGGTGAAAACGTTTCCGGATCAACTTTTACCTCCCCAGAAAATGCTTGGAATCTTTTGAATTGAGAATTCTCATAACCGGGTGTTGCAAATCCTACTGCTTCTGAAGCTGAATGAAAATTATCTCTGTCTAAACTTTGCCCTAAAGGGTCTATACGTTCTAAAGATACCCCTTCATCATTACTCAATAAGTCAAAGTGATAATCATCTTCATAAATAATTCGATCTATTATATTCCCATTTGCATTGGTCAAAAAAACGGTTCCTTCATCATCATTATAAGATGGTAAGGATTGCATTTCAAACAATCGATCCAATTTTGCTAATGGATATTCCCGAGATATATTTTGAATATCGACACTCAAAGCCAAGTATTCGCCAGGAAAAATTAAGTACGGTAAGTTCGAGATATCTTTCAAATTGGCAACAAGTCCATCTTCTTCGTTACCCAACTTCCAATTTTCTAAACTGATTATTTTATTAGATCGATTATAAATTTCAACAAAATCGCTGCCAGCTGTCCTGGGGTTAAATAATACTTCATTGACAACTATATCTTCTTTCTTTGCCAATTCTGGCAACGCAAATGTTGCTTTTTGTGGAATCTGGATTGAATTCGAAGAACAATCCGATATATCCGAAACTGATAATTCCACAATTCTACCAGAATCTAGTGCCGTAGACAAAACCAAATATATGCTGCTGTTAGAAGGAGGAATAGGAATTACGGAAGCAATAGTTGTTGATGTAGAAAAATTATAACTGGCAGTTGATAAACTTTGTACATCTAATCCTTCACTAAAATTCAATAACAATGTGTCTTTACTTAAAACAAACAAATCTTGTAATACAGGTGCCTGTATATCTTCAGCATCCGAGAAATTCGAATTAATCTGACCAGGAGTACCTCCATTATTGCTCTTTGAAGCCCTAAAATTGTTCATCCCAGTACACGGCAAGAATGGGTTAATCTGTTCCAAACTATATCCTCCCCCATCTCTACTTTCGTCCCCATACCACTGGTCTGTGTATATAATGTCATCTATTATTCTACCACTCTTATCTCTAAGGGTTAAATGATCTCCACCATTATTTAAGGCTGCAAATCTAAATTGTCCCTGTGTGGGACCCAAAGCAGAAAAAGCTTCTTCATTTCCTATATCACAAATGGTGATAAACTCACCAGGTCTAAAAATATAATTCCCTAAAATAGACCGGGTGGTCTGATCTCCTAAAGACCATCCTTCTAGATTTAATATTTGATCAGAGGCATTGAACAGTTCAATAAATTCTGCCTCTGGCAAGCCTACACTTGGAGTTTGATCTGCCAAAAATTCGTTTATTACTACATCTCTAAATTGAGGTATTCCAGGAATCACCAATTCTGCGCTATTATTGGATCCAATCAAATTGCCTATACAATCCGTCAAATTCGTAACTGTAAGGGTATTAATTACTCCACTATCCAAGGTTTGGCTAAGCAACAACAGTACCTGATTAAAAGCAGGTGGTAAGTTTATGACTTGACCAATTGTAGCCCCAGAACTAAAACTATAATTTGCATTTATTGCGGAAAGTTCATCCAGGCGTTCATTAAAGGAAAGCAATATACTGTCAGCGCTCAATACATTTACCTCCAAGAGTTCCGGTGGACTGGTGTCTGGAATGGTATCAAAAAGCGAATTCTGTTGTGCAGGAGTTCCACCATTGGGGTTGTTCGATCCAGAGAAATTATTTATTCCAGTGCATTCTGTAAATGGATTAATCTGCTCTAAAGTGTAACCTCCTGCCCTTTTATCTAGATCTTTGAACCAATCAATGGAGTAGTTCACCTTATCAATTGTTTTTCCATTCGCATTTTTAAGTTCAAGTTCATCTTCTCCATTATTTAAAGTGGGAAAAGAACTTAACCCTTGTACATTGCCAAAACTTTGAAATAAGGATTCATTAGCAGCCTTAGTGACTATCAGAAAATCTCCTGGATGAAATATTATACTTTTTAAAGTGGCAGTCGAAGATGGGTCTTCAATTGTCCAACCATTGAGGTCAAATATTTGATTAGATGCATTATAAACTTCAATAAATTCAGCCCTTGGTAACCCTATTTGAGGGTCAAAATCACTAAAAATTTCATTGATTACAACATCTCTGTACTTAGGCTGCGCTGGCAAAATTAATTCCACATTAGAGCTTGCTGAAATGAGATTCCCTTCGCAATCTTGGATGCCACTTATACTTAAGGTATGAATCCGTCCAGAATCCAAAGGTATTCCCAACAATAACCTAGCTTGATTGTAAGCTGGTGGAACATTAATGATTTGATTTACCGAGGCTGTCGTATTAAATGTGTAAGTTCCATTGAGCAGAGAAACGCTATCCATCAACTCATTGAAGGTTAGCAATATTTCGGTTTCAGAAATTATTTCCGCATTTATAATTATTGGAGGAATCTGATCTGGAATAGAATCAAAAATGCTGTTAACTATTCCAGGTGAACCACCTATAGTAGCTGTAGAAGCCTCAAAATTATGCTTTCCTATGCAATCGGTAAAAGGATTTATTTGTTCCAATGTCCACCCACCATCATCTTTGCTCACATCATTATACGACTCAATTGAATAATCGACTTCATCAATCAATACTTGATTTGGATTGAATAATTGAATTTTATCCCCAGTATTATTCAAAGTTGGGAAGGTGTTTAAACCCAAAGTATTTCCATAGATTGAAAAATCTGATATATGCGATTGGTTGCACAAAATTAAATACTCTTTCGGTTTAAGTATATTAGAAGATAATATTCCAGTTCCGGTTCCATCTGTAATTTCCCAATTGGCTAAATCAATAACTTTATTGGATGCATTGAATATTTCTATGAATTCAGCATTTGGTAATCCATTACTTGGATTAAAATCAGGGTATAGCTCATTAATGACAATGTCTCTATACCTAGCAGTTTGTGGAACTAAATAAGTAAATCCGCGATTGGTGTTTAAAATGGAATTTCCAGAACGATCTTCAACATTGGAGATACTTAAATTATAATCTTCACCATTGGTTAATGCTACAGCTAATTGAAGATTCACCTTAAAGCTATCTATGGCATCAATCATTGCAACACTAATTTGCCCTATGCCATTGTCGACCATATAATTAGAGGCATTCTCGCCAGAGATGACATCTAGATTTTCGGAAAATGTCAGCAATAGATTCAAGGAATCAATTAATTCTAAATCTAGTAATACTGGTTTTACAGTATCTTGAAACGCCATTCCTTGAATTAGAAAATCATCAAAAAAGAACTTGTCCGATCTAGTGGAAGAATATTTACAATAAACTCCAAAATATTTGCTGTTAGCAATGTTATTGTCGATGGCAGAACCTTGGGAGGTATAGCCTGTAAAACTGGCTGATGTGTCTATCAATAACTCCCAATTTGCAACACTGTCTTTAGTTACTCTGACTTTTAATTTTGGACTTAATCCTACTGTTCCATTTATACCGTCTATGATTTTTGAACTTTGAGTTCCGTTTTGTCGATATAAACTAACCTCATCTATAGTACCACTTTGACCCCCTATTTGCACAAAATAACCATCCAATGCTGCGCTTAAATCTTCATTACTAGACACCAAATAAACCTTTGCTAAATTGCTTGCTGATGGGTCAAAGTCCATCCGGACATAGAACTCCCATCTTGCATTATTAATCACTTCAGAAGCTACAACTAGGTGTGCAGGTGAGTTATTGGAAGTATCGTCTAATTGAAGTTGCTTATTTGAATTGATAATGAATTTCTGGCTATCTCCTTGCCAAATGGGATTGGCAGTATAATTACTGTCTGTGAACTGATCTATGATATTTATTTGAGCGAAAAGAAATTGATAGGAGAGAAAAGTGATTGAGAATAAAAACAACTTATAGCCCTGCATATTTCCCATTTAAGGCTAGTAAAGTTAGTACTTTTGGCTAGTCTTAAGTTAAGTATAGGATAAGAATGAAAGTAGCTGTAGTTGGTGCAACAGGATTAGTTGGAAGTGTAATGTTAAAACTCCTTCAGGAAAGAAATTTCCCATGTTCTGATTTAATCCCAGTAGCCTCTGAGAAATCAGTCGGTAAAACGATCGATTTTAGAGACAAGCAAATCGAGATTGTAAGTATAGAAGATGCAATTGGCCAAAAACCCCAAATTGCATTATTCTCTGCGGGTGGAGAGACCTCACTACAATATGCTGAAAAATTTGAGGCAGTTGGTTCTATTGTAATCGACAATTCTTCTGCTTGGCGTATGGATCCCAATAAAAAATTGATTGTTCCAGAGGTCAATGGTAATTTGCTTACGAATGAAGACAGAATAATTGCAAACCCAAATTGTTCTACCATACAATTGGTAATGGTTTTGAATGCATTACATCAACACTATGCCATTGACCGTGTTATTGTTTCAACTTATCAATCCATTACAGGAACTGGGGTTAAAGCAGTAAAACAATTGGAAAATGAACAAAAAAGCATTTCAGCAGAAATGGCATACCCACATCCTATTCATCAAAACTGTATTCCTCAATGCGATATCTTCCTGGATAATGACTATACCAAAGAGGAGATGAAACTAACCAATGAAAGCAGAAAAATTTTAGGTATTCCTGACTTAAAACTTACCGCAACTGCAGTAAGAATACCTGTTGTAGGCGGTCATTCTGAATCTGTTAATGTAAGTTTGAAAAAATCATTTGACGTTAACAATGTCAAAAATATTTTAAGTCATACCAAAGGTGTTAGTGTTGTCGATGATCCTAAAAATCAATTGTATCCCATGCCCATAGATGCAAATCAAAAAGATGAAGTTTTTGTTGGTAGAATAAGACGTGATGATACAATAGACAATGGGCTAAACCTTTGGATTGTTGCAGATAATTTAAGAAAAGGAGCTGCTACCAATGCAATACAAATTGCTGAATATCTAATTGAAAAACAACTAGTTTAGTCTTTCATATTTTCTCTTCCACTCATTTTTTTGTACCTTTAAGAAGCTAAAAGCAGCGATTGACGCTGTTTTACTGTCTTTAACATGAAGTATGCATACTTCATGTTATTATTGCTACTATGGAAGAGAAGAAACTCATACAGGCTTGTATTAATGAGGATAAAAGTGCTCAGAAATACCTGTATGATGAATATGCTCCAAAAATGTACTATGTCTGTTTGCGATATGCCCGACATGAGCATGAAGCACAAGACATGTTACAAGATGGTTTTATTCGTGTTTTTGACAACATTTCATCTTTTAAATCTAATGGTTCATTTGAGGGTTGGATTAGAAGGATAATCGTAAACACATCTTTAAACCATTGCAGGAAAAGTAGCTTTAAACATGAACAGATAGGCATAGAAGAATACCAGGATAAAGTAGTTTCTTCAAATGCAATTAGCAGACTATCAGAAAAGGAACTACTGCAATTGATTCAAAAATTGCCTTCTGGTTATCGAATGGTTTTTAACCTGTATGTAATTGAAGGGTATAGCCATAAGGAAATAGGTGAAATGTTAGATATCACAGAGAGTACTTCTCGATCCCAATTGGCGAAATCGAGAAAATGGATGCAAAATGAATTGGAAAAATTAAAAATTAGTAGCAATGTCTGATCAATGGAATGAATTCGATCGAGTGTTCTCTGACAGGCTGGGTGATCAAATCGCAACTCCTCCTCCTTCGGTTTGGGAAAACATTCAGCAGGAACGCACTTTCGGTCATGTGGTAACTAACCGCATTTCGAATAGCTGGAGGATTTTAGGAACTCTTTTGATGTTGTTGCTAGCAGGTGGCAGCTCCGTTATTCTTTTTGGAGGAGAAGAGTATATAGAGGATACAGAACCTATTGCAGCCCAATTTGATATTGAAAATTTTACAAATCCAGTATTTCAATTGGAGTCTGTAGCACAAACTAATATTAAAACACAGGTTGTAGAAAAACAAAAAATATTGGCTGATTTCGAATCTGGGTATTTCGTTGAAAGTGGATCTTCAGAAACCTTAATTGAAGATGAGCCAATCAACGAGCCTGATATAGATTTAGTTGCATCTATGAATTCAACTGGATTTACTAGACCTAGGATCATGGATAAGCGACTTGCTGCATATATTGAAACATTAGATGGCTGGGAATCTACCAAACCTACATCTTATACTCGCTATCAGAACATGAGCACAATTCCAAAGAAATGGACACATCAAGAAGAATTGGTGCAAAATCCGAGAAAAGCATTCGAGGACTATGATTATGTTAAACCTGTCGTTGATAAAGTTCCTTTTAAAGATAGATTGTCATTTATAGTTGCAATAACTCCACAATCGGTTAGAAAAATAATGACCGCTGAATTTAACATGTCTTCTTCCTACTTAAGGGAGAGAAACAAGAGAGAAAGAACCAGATTTGCATATACCTTCAGTGCTGGATTTCAATATCAATTGAAGAACAATAAGTTTCTGGAGTCAGGCATTCACTTCACCCAGATTTACGAAGAAATGCATTTTGAAGGAGAGAAAAGATTCTCGAATCAGTATGACTTTTTTGAAGTACCAATTTTGTTTGGTCATGAAGAAAGAAATGGTAAATGGGGATGGCATCTAAAAGCCGGTTTGGGCATCCAAGTATTCAATAGTTATAAAGGATACATATTAAAAACTATTGAAGATGAAGTGCCTCAAGATCAAAGTGCACAGTTTAGAGTTAAAAGTGGTGATGCAGTAAGAAATATCATTTCGAATAATCATCGACTCTCAAAGAACCAAGCAAGGCATGAAGTTTTGGACTTAAATAACGAAGAAGAGAATCCTTTTAAATCTAGTGGTGTATTTAATGCACATATTGCAACGGGATTGACCTATTTCCACGATGAGAAAACTAGCTTCTTGTTAAGTCCTTACTACAGACGTAGTGTGAACTCTATCACTAAAGAAAGTGCTAGATTTAAAGAGAACATCAGTTATATGGGAATAAGCATAGGAGCAAGATTTAAATTCTAATTTATCTTTTGTTATCTTCAAGTTGCTGAATCAATAGGATTATATTTACTGCATGCGAAAGCAGGTTGTTGCTTATGGTTTCAGTCTAGCAGTACTGATTATACTGCTTAAATATCTAGAGTACAATTACTACCTAAAAAGTTTCAGTCAAGAGTTTTATTTCGGAATAATCGCATTGGCATTTATGGTCATTGGTATCTGGACAGGTATCAAATGGATTAAAACTTCAAATAAACCTGCAATTCAAAACATCTCGAATGAAGAAGTTCAACAAGAATTAGATATTTCTAATCGTGAATTGGAAGTTTTAATGTCAATGGCAGATGGCTTAAGCAATAAACAAATTGCAGAAAAGCTATTTTTAAGTGAAAGCACAATTAAAACCCATTCCACGAATTTATACGCGAAATTGAATGTAAATCGCAGAACCCAAGCAGTTCAGAAGGCAAGAGAGTTGGGCTTATTACAATAGTACTTTAGTATGATTTTATAGATTTGGTACTTTAGTATGAGGCCAAAAATCGATACTCTTCTTTGATTTGTAGCATCATTTAAAATTTAAACTCATGAAAAAAACAGTTATCAAACTCGGCCTAATTGGAGGTTCAATTGTAACCCTTGTAATGCTTGTCACCATGCCATTTTTCGATTCGAATTCGGATATGGTAATGGGGGAGGTAGTTGGATATACCTCAATGATGGTCGCCTTCTCTACCATTTTTATTGGTGTCCGTTCTTATAGAAATTCACATTTAAATGGAACCATCACTTTCGGCCAAGGTTTTCAAGTTGGTTTATATATCACATTAATTGCTTCTACTATGTATGTAATATGCTGGCTTTTATTGTCCGAATTTGTGGTTACAGATTTCTCAGAAATCTATTTGAATAATACCATAGAAAAACTGAATTCTAGTGATTTGAGTCAGGCAGAAATCGACACTCAAATCACGCAAGTGAAAAGCCAAATGGAGATGTATGAGAACCCTATATTCAAAATTTTGGTTACCTATTTGGAAATATTGCCAGTTGGTCTATTATTTTCTTTGGTAGCTGCTGTAATATTTAAAAAGAAATAAATCATGGAAAATCAAAAACCAAAAGTTACAGGTGTTGGTGGTATCTTTTTCAGATGCAAGGACCCTGAGGCAACCAAAGATTGGTACAATAAAAATTTGGGATTAGCTACAACACAATATGGATCCTCCTTTGAATTCAGAAATGCACATCGTCCCGAAGAAATCAATTATTTGCAATGGAGCACATTTGCTGAAAATACAGACTATTTTCAACCATCAGAAAAGCAGTTCATGATCAATTACAGGGTTCAGCATATAGAAAAACTGGTTGAACAACTTAAAAAAGATGGTGTTGAAGTGGTAGATGAAATTGTAGAATACGATTATGGCAAATTCGTACATATCATGGATCCCGAAGGCAATAAAATTGAATTGTGGGAACCCGTAGATAAAGTATTTACGGATATGGGTGGTCCTACTACCAAGTAAAGATGACACAAAACTCAAATTTCTTTCAATAATATATTTGAGTTTTGTTTTATTATACTATTTTTGTTGTCATGTCAACTAATGATACCATAATTAAAGATAAGCCTTTAGAAAATGTGTTTTTTTATCATGTTGAACGCATGATGCGAAAGGTAAAAACCTACACATTGGATGAATTCAAAGCCAATCAATTTCCAGTTACCAAGGATCAATGGGTCATTTTGAAACGAATATCTGAAATTAATGGGAGTACCCAAAAGGAGATTGCGAATTCTACTTTTAAAGACCCAGCTGCTTTAACTAGAATATTAGACCTTTTAGAAAAAAAAGGATTAATTAACCGACAATCTTCTTCTGAAGACCGCAGAGTGTTTGAAATTCACTTAACTGTTGAAGGAAACCGATTGGTTAATCGCATGATTCCAGTAGTACAAGAAATCCGGTCTAAAGCATTGGCTGGCTTAGGAGATGAAGAAAAGGCATTGGTGCAAAATGTTATGAATAAAATATGCTTTAATTTGGATTAATTTTTGACTTATTAATTGATATATCAATATTTGTTATTTTATTTATTATGCTATCATCTTTAATTATTGCATCTATACAACTTAAACACCATACAAAACCTCCGAAATACATCATATACCATAGTAAACACATTTAAAACTAAATATAAATCTTATCAAAATGAAAACATTAAAAGCGAAAACTCTAATTACCCTAATGGCTATAATCACTTTAGGGATTGCAAGTAACAATTTACATAATAATGAATCTGTCGAGATAAAAACAGACAAAACAGACAAAGCAAAAATCAAGTCCGTTGTAAATACCTATGTCCTAGGAGGTGACCAACAAAGTGTTTCCCAATTGGAATCTGTGATGCATGACAATTATCGAGTTATTATCAATGATCTCAATGAAGGTATTATTAAAGAATTGGACAAGAGCACCTATTTAGGTTTTATTGAAAAGAAAGCATTTGGAGGGGAGGAAAGAAAAATTGAAATTGAAAGCATTTCAATTTCTAATGAAGTAAACTCAATTGTGGTTTTAAAAATGACTTCCAACAAAGCCATTTTTCATAGTCAGTTCAGTTTGGTGAAAGTAGATTCAAAATGGTGGATTATTCAAGATTTGGTTCAAATGGAAATTAAGTAATCATCCAATAAGTTACACTAAAAAGTATAAATCGATATATCAATACGATTGGAAAAAATAAGATGGCCATTATAGCGCTACTTAAAAAGGCATAGACTGGGCTAATGTCGTAACTCCCTTTGAGTAAAAAGTAGCAGTAAATTAAAATGCCAAAAATTATGGCCATAGATACTGATAATTCATCCATAAATTCAAATGGATTGAGACCAAATGCCATTTTAAGAAACAGAAAAAACGAAGGCAAGAAAACAAAGAAGGTTATGAGTAAATAACCAAAGAGATATGACATTAAGGCCAAAGAATCAATAAAATAATATTTGGATTTGATAAACAATAGATGCAATGCAATCGCCTGGAGAATTACCAAAACTATCAGAAGTAATTTGGCATTATTGGTTGAATTCTTCTCATAGATTTCTTCAAATTCCTCATAACTCATATTTGTTTTATTCAAGTGACTTGCAACCTTTTCCTTGGCCATCTCACTGTAAAAAAAATCCTTGGTTTGGGTGTTTAATGAGGTATTGAAGGTGTTAAAAGATGGCACCAAAAAATACAAGAGGTTTGCAAAGAAAAACAACTGAAGTGGGGATAAAAACTTTGCTCGAATACCATTGACATAGGCAAATCCAAGTTCCCCAGGGTTCAAAAATAGTTTCTGAAATGTCCTAAAAAGTTTTCCATCTGCAAAAAATAATGAAGCGAAAAACTCTTCCAAAAAGTGACTAAGCTTTTTGTCCGCTTTTTCAATGCGTTTTTGCCCACAATTAGAGCAATATTTGCCATTTAATTGCTCTCCACAATTCACACAATTGGGCATCAATTTCTTTTGCATAAATGCTAAAATAATCCAAATAATTTACACCCATTTTGAAGCATCAATATACCTTTGCAAACCAAAAAATTAACGATGGGTTACAAGCATAACGAAGAGGACATATTAAAAGTTGGATATGAGGTAATACGGAAAAATGGCTATCACAAAATTGGCGTAAATGCCATATTAAAAGAAGCTAAAATTCCTAAAGGATCATTTTATAATTTCTTCAACTCCAAAGAGGAGTTTGTGCGAAAAGTAATCGTTCAATACGGAACGACCAATGCAACTTGGTTAGAAAAGTACTTTAATGAAGTACAAGGAAACCCAATCCAAGTTTTAGAAGACTTTTACAATTTGCTTATTTATTACAATGAAATTGATCATTATCAAAGTGGTTGTTTACTCAATCTATTAAGCAATGAAATTGGTAGAATGAATGACACATTAGCTGCAGAGATAAACAATCAATTTTACAGTTGGATGCAAATTATTGCTGCTTACATTCAAAGAGGACAAAATAGTGGCGACATTACCAGAGAAATGACAGCCTTAGATATAGCAGAATATTTGCATGCTGGACTGTATGGCACTTTCCCAAGAATGAAGGTCAATAGATCGAGAAAACAAATGGACCTTTGGGCCAAAATGGCCATCCAGTCCATTCGTGCTTAACTATAAGTATTTAGAGATAGAAATTCTCAAAAAACTATCGTTTTGGAAATTGGAGAATATCAATTCATTCTCATCAATGTCCGTAAAAAATCTACCTTCTACTTCACCTGTCCAACTCTGACCAAATCGCCTGGATGCCTCTACACTAAAAATCCTTGTCGATTTATCTAAATCTGCAATGCCACCAAAAAGAATAGCAGAATCATTAGCATCATTAAAGCCTAATCGGCTTCCAAAAAAGACATCATTTTGCAAAGCAGTGAATGCCCATTCATCTCTTTCATCATAAAGGTATTCTCCCAAAACCCCAATATCTAAACCTCTTCCGTTTACATTGCTAAAGGTGTACTCCAATCCTCCAACATAGGCAATAAAGTTTCGGATATCTTCCGGAGCATTATTGTCCGCTGTTCTATATATGGCTTCAAACTTCCACAGAAATGCACTATGGGTAATTTGTAGGTCTAATCCGCTTTGATTAATAATTGGATAGAAAGCATTTATGCCAGTCTGATCAAAGGTGAACAAAGGCTCTCTACCATTACCATAAAAGTGGGACAAACCGATATCTACAGGCCCAAAATAATGAGACCAGCGAAAGGCAAAATCCTGGTTTAATTCTTCCGCACTACTTTCATAACCCAAATCTTCTGCATCAATTACTTGTGGGAAACGAAAACGACCAAATTTGCCAGAAAAGACTCTTCTTCTGTGATAGGGCAAATAGAAGAAATCAAAGGTTCCATATTTGTTTGTAAAGGTGGACAAATGGGCCATTGGCTGGCCCAATTTCTGCTCTCCATCAAATGATTCTACAGCATCCGTTTGGTTTACTATATCGACCAAATGATTGCTTTCCGCCACACCCCAATATACCTTCTTCAAACCCAAACTCAACTCCCACTTCTTCAGCACTTTTTGATAATATAATTCTCTGATATCTCCATGAGTTCTTTTCTCATCTACATCCAATCTAAAGAATCCTTCAAAAATTAGACTTTGCTTTTGCTTTTTCCAATCTACGGAATACTTAGGCCTTATCGCAAATGCAGGGAAGTGGTCTTTTTGATCTGCGAATTGAGCCTCATCATAAAAGTATCTATATTCTGCTTCTAGCTCTATGTCAAAATCAGATTCTCGATTTGCTTCCTCTGCTGCTTCTTGACCATAAACTTGGCTCCACATTAGACAAGACGCTACCATACCGAATAGAAATATTGATTTCATCCGTTTCAATTTTATAGACTATTTGATTTGAATCTTAAATTAACCTCCAGCTCGGATTAATCCATTTTGACTGAATTCTTCATCTCCCAACTCAACTGCAAAATCATATTTTTCAAAAATGATCCTGGTTTCCTTTTTAGAGATGTGGTTGACCATATGAAGCTCATCCATGAACCAGAATTTGTCCTTGTATAATTTGTAACCTCCATAGGTCAAGGTCTTAAACTTAGACCCTTTGCGATCAAAAAATACAATCTTCTCTATTCTGTAGCCTTTCGATGGATTATACCATACATGCATATTCTTATAACCAGATTTAGGGTCAACGGGATCACGTTCTACCACATGACAATTACTTCCGTTTAATTCTTCATCTCTCAAATACTTGTAAGTATACTTTTCAATTTCTTGAGAAGAAAGGTCTTCGTAAGCGAATTCACTACCTACAAATGGTCCTGATTTATTATTGGAAGCAATTCTTTTTACTCTTTTAATTGCTGGCAAATACAGCCATTGATCATCACTACCAACTTTGTGTGTAAATGTCATCACAGCTGTACCTTCTACATCTTTAGGACTGTTAAATGTAATCATGGACTTATCTCCATCTTCAACTTGTTCTAAGTTCTTTCCACTTAAAGATCTACTGGTTTCCTGCCCATGTCTATTCTTTAAAACCATTTTGGAGTCTGTTGTATAACTTCCCCATCCAGTATATGCCTCATCATATTTTTTGGCAATGTCCATTCCTTTGTCTTGTCCCAACAATGGAAGAGCAGCAAATGCTAATCCAAGAACCAAGATTTGTTTTGTTTTATGTGTATTCATTGTATTGATTATTTAATTTTTATGTGATTAGTTAAGCTTTCTTTTTGTCAATTGCCAACAGTAATGCTGGCAAGAATAATAAATCTATAATTAGGGCAAATACGATTGTAATTGCTGTTAAAGATGCCATTCCGGACATCATCTTAAATGAAGACTGACCAAGAATGAAAAATCCACAGCTCAACACCAAAGTGGTAATTACAATTGCTCTTCCCACTGTAGTAAAGGAATATCGAATTGCATCTTCAGTACTTGCATTATGCTCTCTTTTTGCCCTTAGGTATTTTGATAATAAGTGAACTGTATCATCTACTACAATTCCAATCGAAACACTAAATACAATTGCAAGTCCGCTGGTGATATATCCACTTAGAAAATACCATGCTCCAAATGCCATAACCATCGGAATTACATTAGGAATAATACTTACCAAGCCCAATCTTCCATTTCTCAATGCCAAGGTTAAAACTATAGATATAAGCAATAATGCCCATAGGCCTCCTTCTGCCATGGAATAAATCTGACGTTGGGTTAAATGGGAAAACATGATTGCAGTACTAGTACCCACATTAGATTCGCCTTTCACCCCATGATCATTCAACCACTTTTCTCCATCCTCACCTATTTTGATGATATCTTTTGCAGTTAAATTTTCTAAGGTTACGATAAACCTGGTTTCCGATTTATCTACATTGATTTGGTTGTTTAGATCTAATCCAAATGGCAATGACATTTCATACAATAAAAGGTACTGTGCTGCTTCTTCCCTAACTTTAGGGATATCGTAGTAAGCCAAATCATCTCCATGCATGGATTTATTCACTCTTCTTGCAACATCGGTATATGTATTTACATGCACTACTCCTTCCTGCCCTTCAAACCACTCTTCAAATTCTGCCAAAGTCTCTAAATATTGAGGATTGTTTATTCCTCCTTCTTCAGAAGAGCCAACAGAAAATTCTACTGTATATATTCCGGTGATTTTATCATTCATTAAATCCGTATCCGCTCTAAATTCAATGCTTTCATCAAAGTATTCTACAAATTGTTCATTCAATTCATTTTTGGAAGCAAAGAAGATAAATCCAATAATCAAAGCGGTAAACCCCCAAAGGATTGGCTTTTGTTTATTAATTACAAAATCGGCCAACCTATTCATATATGGAGACTGAGAGGAAGAAGTATTCTTTGATGGCTTTACTCTCATTGGTAAAATAGAAAGCAAAGCAGGCAATATCGTAACAGAATAAATAAATGCCATTGCGACTCCCACAGCTGAAATATTTCCTAAATCTCTAAATGGAGGAGAATCGCTAAAGTTAAGTGTTAGGAATCCCAATACAGTTGTGGCACTTGTTATAAATACAGGCATAAAATTGATTCTTAAACTTTCAACAATTGCCTCTTTCTTGGTCATGCCTTTTTTCATGCTTAGTATAAGCGAAATGAGAATGTGAATACTATCTGCAACTGCTAAGGTTAAAATCATAATGGGCGCATTTGGCATGGATGCAGCGGTAAACTTTATTCCTGCTAATCCAGCGAATCCCATTGCCGACATGATCGATAAGATCAATACAATAAGTGTGGCAAAAGTTCCAGTAATAGAACGAGATGCAATCATCAAGACAATTATTATAACTAGGAACATGGCTGGAAATAATGTGGCCATATCTTTACCAGCAGCCTCTCCAAAAGCATTGGACAACATTACTACACCGGAAAGGTGAGTAGTAATGGACGGATGTTTTTCTTCCAGTTCAGAAACCTTGGCCCTTACAAAAGCAGCGACTTCTTCTTCTGGAGCCATAAATCTTGCCAATGAACGCTCTAAACTGTCTTCGCTTATTGCCCTGTTCTTTTGAATTTCAACCCACTCTTCAGCAGATGGTGTTTTAACGGTAATATTTACCCCAGTAAATGTTCCATCTTCATTAATTAAACGCTTTATTAAAAGTGGTTCATTCAAGGCTACTTTTTCAGCATCCTCGATTTCTTTTTCACTCTTGCTGGATACATCATACAGCAAATCGTCGACATACATGTCGTCTCCCTCAGCAACGGTATGTTGGTAATTGGTTATTGCATCTACTCGAGAAGAGTATGGAGTTTGCCATGCAGTATCTACAAATTCCTCAATGGCTAGCAATACTTCTTTCTGAAATACTTTCCCTTCTTTGGGTTCAAATACAACATAAACATTATCGTCTTTGGTGTATTTATCCTGAAGTGCTAAAAATGACTTCAATTGCGGATTCTCATCACTAAAAAATACCTGATAGTCATTATTAAATTGAGGAGGTCCTTTTGGAGCAAAAACAAATGCAAGTGCAAGCGCACCCAATAGCATAATCCACTTATTTTTTACTACCCATTTTGCATATTTAACAGCAATCTTATTTTGCTGTTTTTTCTCTTGTTCAGTCATCGGTTTAGTTTTGAGTTTGTTCGGATTCGTGATCCTTATTTAGTTTGATTAATTGATATATTGGTAATGGTATGTTCTTTATTTCAGGAAATAATTCTTCAGCATATGGTACACATTGTCAATTGGCTCTGCATTCCCTTTCTCTTTCATACTGATCATTGCTCCCTTGCCAGCATCTTCTATAAATTCAACTATCTTAATTGGCTCTTCCTTTATACTCAACTCTCCCGATTCCTGAGCATCCTTAATCAACTGAGCAAGCTTATTTCTAAACATCTCCCCATTTTCATGGATCACCGTTCTAATTCCTTCACTATGTTCAGCCATTTCATTTCCAAGATTGCAAGCCATACAGCCCATTTTACAATCCATTTCTTCCTTTAGTTGTTTGATCTTATAGGTATACAAGTTCAAAATGCGTTGAATTGGTCTAACAGAAGAATCCTCTAAAATTTCATTGGCCTCCGTCATCATTATTGCAAAATATCTCTGCAAGGCTTTGACTGCAAAATCTTCTTTGCTTTCAAAGTAGAAATAAAAAGACCCTTTTGGAACCTCTGCAGACTTCACGATGTCATTTACGCTAGTAGCATTATAACCATTAGACCACAATAAGGTCATCCCTTGATCTAATAAGTGATTCATTTTTTGCTGGTAGGCTATAGTCTCTGTCATAATTTAAAATAATTGACCAGTCGTCTAGTAATTTTCGCCGCAAATATATGACCGGTCGTCTATAGTCGCAAGTTTTTTCTAAAAAAAATTTTCGAAAGGCCCTTATATTATTGAATATAAGAAAGAAAGCCATCTTAATAGATGGCTTTCATAAACTAGTTTTACAATTATGTTCTGTATTTTTTCTTAATCGCTTTGAAGTTTTCTTTGGTTACAGATTCACCTGTTCTTGCATGATGTTCTATTGCTATAAAATAATCTTGCAAGAGCTTTTTAAATTTACCTTTTGCCATTGCTCCCATAAATGCAGGTTTTGTTCTATAGTCAAAGTCAAAGGTTAATTTCGATTTTCCATTCCCAAGATCTTCAACTTGATATAAAGCTCGCGTTACATCCGGATCTAATGGAAATTTACCCGCCTGATATACTTGATTGGTAAATGACATGTTTTCTGGATTATAATCTGTCATTTTCTCCTTTAGGTACTGAGTTCCTTTGTCATTGAAATTGCAAACACGTTCCGCACCTTCTTTCGCTTCTAGTGCTCCATTAATATAATTGGAACTGATAATTCTAGGATGTGAATTGGCAATTGCACCATAATCCTCTCCAACTATTTGCCATATTTTCTTCGCAGGAAGATTAAACTCTCGGCTAACTTTTAGGTTCTGTGTCTTTTTTTGAGCCATTACCGAATTCATTAATCCCATCATTGTTAATAGGATGAATGATAATTGAATTGTCTTTTTCATTTTTCTATTTTTTAATTAAACTGTGGTTTTACTTAATTGCTCTAAACCAGCTGCTCCCATTTGGTAAACACCTTCAATACCTTCTTTAATGGCTGTGAATAAAGACTCATCTTCCAAACTAAAGGATATATCCCAATGCAAGTCTGTTTGATCTTGCCCTACTTCATTTAGTTTCATCGTACCTAAGATATTTTCAATTGGAAACATGTTTTGTTTTTCAATAGAATATTGAAAGGTTTTGGTATCGTCATCTGACTTTAAAATTGTTTCTTCCAATTCGCCATTCTCCGTTGAGCAAATGCGATTATTTCCTTCCAATCTACACGAGGTAATAATAGGCAACCAGCTATTTACATTTTCACCAGTTCTTAAATGTTCCCATACTTGATCAATAGGAGCATCGATCCTATTGGTGGTTTTAATTTCTTTTTTCATTTTTCTTTATTTGGAGTTGATTAACGATGCAAAAATGCTGCGGATAAAACACTTTCACTGGTCAATAAAGATCAATGAGTTGGAAATTTAGGTCATGCTTTTTTTATTTCTGAGGGAGACAATCCATAATGAGAGCTGAATAATTTAGAAAAGTGACCTGGATCATTAAATCCACAATCAAAGGCAATTTCAGCAATTCTCTTGCTCGTTTTCTGAATTAGTTCTTTGGCCTTTTCCAGGCGTTTAACTCTTATATACTTCGCTGGACTTTCTTGGTATATCTCCTTAAATTTTCTCTTAAAAGAAGAAAGACTCATCGAAGATAAAACGGCCAAATCTTCTAATCCTAGATCGTTGTATAGGTTGCTTTCTACAATTTCCCTAAAGCTATGGTCTTTAGGGTTGAAAAGGTCCTGTAAAATAAGTTTGATGTTTTCCGAAGAGTCTGTAGTTACCAATAACAATATGATCTCTTTTACTTTTAGCTTGATCAATTCTGGACTCACTAAATCTGGGTTTTCAAAATAAAACACCAAACTCTGTATATACTTTGCCAAGAGATCATCTGATTTCACATTGTGAATACTCTTACTTTTTTGTTTGGGACCTGCATTTAAGAACTCTGGCAATTCATCCTGATATATATATTTCAATACTTCAGGACAAAAATGAACTGCAACCGCTTCATATGGTTCTTCTTTTTCAGATGGAAGCCAATTATTAATGTAATTGCCGCATTTCATAATTACCCCCTCATTCGGCTTCAATCCATTTACTTCTGTTGAACCATATAATATAGAACTGCCATTGATGGAATAAAGCAAGCAAGCTTCATCATGCATGCTTCCGTCAGCCTTTAAGGGTGGATGAAAAATCACATGTTCGAGTACTACTTTATCAAGAAGATCAAAATGCTGACGTGACAATATCATATTGCCAAATTAATTCAATTGTGAAAATGAATAGCCTGGAGGGATAAATTTGGCCTAATTATACCATTAATTGACCTAATTTAATGGATAAGCGATTAAAAGCAATAAAGAGAATAGATTAATTAGGCAGCCTTATAAATAATATGGATATCCTTTGGAGAAAAAATATTGCTTTCTCCTTCTATTAATAAATGCCAAGATCCATCTATTGGCTTTTCAAAATGGCAATAGTGGTCATTTACCTCTAAGTTAACCGCATTGTATTTTTGATTGCTTCTAAATGCATTGAAGTTTTCTTCATCCAATAGGATTACATCATATTCATTGGGCAGTTCTATCCCAATAAACCCAGGGTGACTGCCTCTGATTTTGTGATAAACTCTTTTCATTTTGCTAATTATATTAGTATTTATTACTTTTACGACTCAAATATACTATTTTTATTAGCATTCTAATATTATTAGCAATTTAAAAATGAATTATTTTTCTGTTAACCTAAAGTTTCTTCGCAAATCAAAAAACTTAACACAAACCGAATTTGCCAATAAAATTGGCGTAAACCGCTCTATTATTGGTTCTTATGAAGAAGGCAGGGCTGAGCCCAAATTGTTAACCCTGCAAAACATCTCCCATTTCTTCAAAGTAAAAATTGACGATTTACTCGAAAGGGATTTGTCTCAAAGAAATACACAAGAAGAAAAAGACATTGCTGGAAATCAATTGAGAATACTACCTATTGTAGTAAACGACGAACAAACAGAAAGTATTTCCATGGTTCCTGTTAAAGCTGCAGCGGGTTATTTGAACGGCTATGCAGATGCTGAGTATATAGAAGATTTAAAGCGATTTCATATGCCATTTAGCGAATTGGGTGAGGGCAGTTTTCGCGCTTTTCAAATTGAAGGAGATAGCATGAAACCCATTCCTTCCGGAAGCTACATCGTAGCGCAGTATGTAGAAAATTGGAATTGGATTAATGATGGAGAAACTTATGTAGTGATTTCCAAAGAGGATGGGGTGGTATACAAGCGTTTGGAAAACAAATTAGAAAGCGAAAAAAAGCTTGTACTGCATTCCGATAACGCAGCATATGAAAGCTATGAGGTTTTGGCAAATAACTTATGTGAAGTATGGAAAGCGAAAGCATTTTTATCTTTTGACCTTAGCGATAAAAGGAATGGAGAGATGAATTCTATTGACAATTTGACTGAAGTGGTATTGCAATTGAAGAAGGAAGTGGACAATTTAAAAGATAAAAACTAAGACCACAATAGAACCAATAATTGGAAGAAGGTCATTTATTTTCTACCTTAAGGCAAATTTTCAATTATGGTTACAGGTTTTCAAGGTGTTCGAGTCGAGGAAAAACAAATGCCTCAACAAGCTTTAGTGAAGGACTATATGGCTAGTCAATTAATAACATTCAAAGAAAATGACTCCATAAGTCATGCCGCAAATACCTTAATCTATAAAAACATTTCCGGTGCTCCTGTGGTGGATGATGACAACAATTTGGTAGGAATAATTTCCGAGGGAGATTGCTTGAAACAGGTTATTAAAGGGAAATATAATAATGAACCACATCTTAGCGGAACGGTTGGTGATCACATGATAAAAGAAGTCATCACCTTAGGTCCTGAAGTCACCATATTTGATGCTGCACTTGCATTTTTAGAAAAGAAAGTTAGGCGATTCCCAATTATTGAAAATGGCAAATTGATTGGACAAATTAGCCAAAGAGATGTGATGAAGGCATTGGATGAACGCCAACGATAGCTCTATCGCAATTTCAAGAATTGTATTCCTTTAGACATTCAACCGAATTGTCTAAGAATTCTGGCTAAGCTTGAAGATTAAGGGCTTAATTTGGCTTCATGCTTCATCAATACACCAATACCAGCATTGGTTCTATAATAGGTTTAACAGACAATTACGCTAAAAACAAATCCCGAATTGACATTAAAGAAGGTATTGTTACCATCTTATGGAACAGATCCTCCAGACCTATTGAATATAGCATCGATAAAGAGCCTTCGACACTTGCCCCCAATCAAATTCTCACCTTAACATATTTACAGCATATTGAATTTGTTGGTGACACGGAAGACTTATATGGCTTGTTGTTTAATCGCGAATTCTATTGCATTTTAGATCATGATGAAGAGGTTTCTTGTAATGGCATCTTGTTTTTCGGAACACAAGATGTTCCAATAATCACATTGGATAAAGAAGAGCAAAAGAAGTTCGATATATTACTTCAAGTCTTTTTAGATGAATTTGAAACCACCGATAAAATTCAAGGTGAAATGCTTCAAATGTTACTAAAGCGGTTTATTATCAAATGCGTTCGATTGGCCAAAGAACAATTAATTAGTCACCATCTAAGCAATCAACAAATTGATACTATTAGACAATACAACTACTTGGTAGACTATCATTATCGAACCAAGCGAACAGTGAAAGATTATGCCAATTTATTGAATAAATCCCCAAAGACCCTTTCTAACCTATTTTCCATTTACAACCAAAAATCACCCCAGCAGATTATCCATGAACGATTGGCATTAGAAGCAAAAAGATTGTTGCATTTCACGGACAAGACGATTGCCGAAGTTGCCTTTGATTTGGGATTTGAGGATCCTGCATATTTTAGCAGATTCTTCAAAAAACATACGCAACAAAGTCCTTCGGACTATAAGACTTCCTTAGCAAATTAAGCAAGGGAAATTTGTACAAGCATTCGGGAAAATGCTTCTATTTTGAAGCATTGCTTCCATCTCACCTTTGTCCCATAATTTTTAAATAACTCAAAAAAATAAAAAAAGATGGAAACAATAAACGTACCTACAAGAGATGAAGTCTCTGCAAACAATCAAGCAATATTTGATCAATTGGAAAAAGCAGTTGGTTTCGTGCCAAACTTATATGCTACCTATGCGCACAATGAAACAGCCTTAGGTGATTACCTGGGATTACAAAATAGAAAAAGCACCTTAAGCTCTAAAGAAAAAGAAATCATAAACCTATCTGTAAGTCAAGTAAACGAATGTGCATATTGCTTAGCCGCTCATACAGCAATTGGCAAAATGAATGGATTTACTGATGATCAGATTTTAGACATTAGAAGTGGAAATGCGAACTGGGATGGAAAATTTGATGCATTGACCAAATTCGTTCATGATGCTGTAATTAACAGAAGTAAACCAAGTCAAGAGTTAACGGATAACTTATTTGCAGCTGGATATAACAAAGCAAATCTAGTAGATATCTTAATGGTTATTGGCGACAAAACCATAAGTAACTTCTTACATGGAACTACAAAAATTCCAGTTGATTTTCCAGCAGCTGTTGAATTAGAACATGCATATTAATCTTTTAACCCATATATAAATAATACAAAATGAAAAATCTATTTAAAATCACATTAATTGCTTTATTGATAAGTTCAACGCAATTATTCGCTCAAGATGCCAAAGTGGTAAAATTGAAGCAAACACCTGGTGAGTTTAACAAGAAAGAACTTAACCTAAAAGCAAACAAACCTTATGTATTTGAAGTGGAAAACGACGGAGTAGATCATGAAGTAGGATTCGTAATTGTACCTGCAGGAAAAGAAGGACAAGAGCACCATATTCAAAATGCTTATGTACAAAAAATGATCGCTGATGGCGAACAATCTAAGTCAAAAGAAGTAGTGTTGGAAAAAGGAGAATACGAATATTTCTGCCCGATGAACCCAACTCCAAAATATAAATTGGTTGTGAATTAAGTTTAGTTTAGTTGTTGATTAGTAGTTAAAGGAAGGCCTTTCGGTCTTCCTTTTCTTTTGCATGACATTTTGAAAAGTTTAATTTCGTTTGGATGAAATGGAATGTCTTAAATCAACCCTATCCATTTGATGTGTCGGTCAAAAAGACCTTTGTGTATTCGATTTCATTCGGCTTATTTATATTCTTATTCCTTGCCGTATTTCAGCCATTTGGATTAAGCAATTACCATTCTGAGACAAAAATTTGGGAACTATCTGGTTATGGCTGGGTGACTGCATTATTGCTTTTTTTCAATACTGTTCTTTTTTCCTTTTTGCTCCCCAATTGGTACACGGAAAAGAATTGGACTGTCGGTAAAAACATTTTTTTTACTGTCTGGGTAATCTTCACTATTGGCTTGGGCAACTTGCTCTATTCGGCTTACAGAAATTACGTCCAACTCGATTTAGACTCCTTTTTATTTTATCAAGGTGTGACAGTATTAGTAGGGGCATTACCAGTTACGATTAGCACATTTATTGTGTACAATAGAAAGTTAAATCGGTCTTTGAAAGAAGCTTCCGAATTGAACAATAACCTGAGTAATCCCAATAATTCTCCAATAGAAACAATTGAAATTCCCTCTAAGAATAAAACGGAGAATTTAACAATTAACCTTCATCATTTGCTTGCAATTAAGGCGGTTGAAAATTATGTTGAGATCCTTTATTTGGATGAAAATCTTAAAACGGTATTGTTGCGAAATACCATGAAAAACATTGAACTCACATTAAAAAGATACGCCTTTATTCAAAAATGTCATCGCAGTTATTTGGTAAACACAGAAATGATTGAATCGTTTTATGGAAATGCACAAGGTTTAAAGTTATCCTTCAAGACGAGCGAAGATATCAGTATTCCAGTTTCTAGATCTTATGTTGAAGCCATAAAAAATACCTTAAAAAGTGCTTAAAGCCTTTGTCATTCGTCACAAATTCTGTGACGAATTGCAATATCATTGTTGTTCGCCAATAAACTTCTCGATTAATCACACTATTTTGATAGTAGACTGAATTGCATCTTTTATTTGTGTCTGATTTGACACAGATGAATAGAGCAATTATTCTAACTTCTTTATTGTTGTTTACGATTCAACTAATCGCTCAAAAAGATCGTTATCATTTTGCAGCAAGTTATCTCGGGCTAGAGGGGGAGATTATCCAAGAGAGTAACTCTTTCAAAAGTTTGAATTCACAAAACCAAATCAATAATACCGACTTACCTTCTACTCTTACTCCAAGGGTTTTAATTGGAGCAACACATTTTTGGGGTCACGCTGATTTTTATATCTCTATTCCACTTAGCAACCTAAAAATAAGTGGGAATAGGCATGCAAGCATATCAAATCAAGTCTTTACAGGTTTTCGTTTTTTACCGATAAAGTCTCAGGCAGATCATTTTAGCCCTTACCTTGGAATTGGCTTTAATAGCAAAAACTACCAACAAGAAGGAGCAAATGGCAACAGTCCACTATATTCTAATTGGCAGTGGTATCCAGAGATAGGCCTCTCTTACAGAACCAAAAAGAACATCGTATTTGAAATTGGCGCTCGGTATTTTGAGAAAAATGAATACCATACCTACATCTCGCGTGATCTGATAAATTCGACTGCCGTCTCACCCCTTTCCTTTAGCATAGCACTCAAAAAAGTAGTAGATCTTACGTCTAGTTATTCCTCTGAAGGGGCACAAAAATTTCTCAAAAAAATGCACCAAAAGGCGTCAGAAAATAATGCCCTAAGTGCATTTTCAATTGGTGTAGGGTACAACGCTTTAATTCCATTGGATAAAACAGATTTTGCAAGTAGATTACCATTTTTTAATGATGAGATAGAAGGTAATTTAAGTCCAGATATAGGAGTGGCATATTACCTACATCAAATGGATGCCTCGCTTCGATTATCGTTCAGACCACTTAAACAAAAGGAAACATCTTATCATTATACACACCAATTAAATCGAAACTCTTTTGCCATTGAAGCTTTTAAATTTCTTGGCGATTATCATGGATTCGCTCCATTTATTGGCCCATATGTCTCCTATGATTTTTATCGACTAAGAGAAAGTGATTTTGGGCAAGAGCTTATCCATAAAACATTTGAAAAGTTCGGTTATGGAGTTGTTTTTGGGTGGGACATTCGGCAATCCAATATTGATTACCTGATTTTAAGGACAAATTTGAGATATACTCCCGACTTAAATCACAAGCATCAGGGTTTGAGTTTTACTGCTAGTCAACTGGAATTTAATTTCATACAAATCGTATTCTATCCGGAACGTTTTAAAGTTTATAAAAGAAGAAATCATGATCACATTAATTAAAAGTTTATTGGTTTTACACGCAATCGCTGGAGGAATCTCTCTCATCAGTGGTCTATTTGCGATTTTTTCAAAAAAAGGGCAAAAACTACACATCAAAAGCGGCCTGATATATTATTGGAACATGATGATTGTGGTTATCACAGGACTAATAGTAGGTGCTTATAAAGGCAATATCTTCATCTCTACAATTGCAGTTTTTAGCTTTTACATGGTCTTTACCGGAAGAAGAATATTGGGAACAAAAAAGCAAATTGATCCCAAATTCATCGATTGGTTTTTTAATCTTCTATCCCTATTGATATCTCTATGCATGATAAGTCTGGGAACTTATCTATTTGCCAAAGTGGGTTTCGCAGGAGTTGTCCCAATGTTATGGGTATTTGGCGGATTGCTTTTTTGGATGGTATTGGAAGATTTAATGATGATGAAAAAGAGAAACTTCAAGAAAGGAAATTGGCTGTTAAAACACATTGGTCGGATGGGAGGATCTTATATTGCTACTACAACTGCTTTTTTAGTAGTCAATATTGATTTTCAACCAAATTGGATAATCTGGTTACTACCAACCGTTGTGGGAACCCCAATTTTAATTAGCACCAGTAACAAATGGCGTAATAAAATGGGATTAAAAAAAGCCAATGCTTCATGAGTTTACAATAATTACTTTTGTGGGAAATACGATACATGGCAAGCGAAAAAATCGACTCTCAAAAAGCACCTGAACCTGTTGGTGCCTACCCTCATGCTAGAAAAGTTGGCAATTTATTGTTCTTGTCTGGTGTTGGGCCAAGAGAAAGGGGAACAAAAAAAATTCCAGGAGTAGAATTGGATGAGCAAGGAAACATTGTTTCTTACGATATAGAAAAACAGTGCATTTCGGTATTTAATAATGTAAGGACCATTGTTGAAGAGTCAGGAGCAAAATGGGAGAATGTTATTGATGTAACTGTCTTTTTAACCAATATGAAAGACGATTTCAAGACCTATAATAGATTGTATGCAGAGTATTTTAAAGAGAATCAACCTTGCAGAACTACGCTAGAAATCAAAAGTTTGCCTACGCCAATCGCCATTGAATTAAAGGTAATTGCTACTATCTAGAGGCAGTAATATTTGACTTACTATTCATCAATTTATGGTCCGCATAATTCCAGGACCAAAACCCGTATTCTTTCTGCTTTTCCTGGTAGTCATTGAGTTTATCCTCCAATTGCAATTGAAATTCATAGATGTCTAAATGGTCCAACCAAACTTCTTTATCTCTCTTCAAATGGGCATCCATTTGGGATTCTACAATGGCTATATTATCCAAAACTATTGGAATAGTAGAAGGCGATAATTGCAAGTAATAGTCCACATCTATTTCAGATGGATTATTGTGTGATAAGTTGTAATTTACAATGATATGATCCCAAGAAATGCAACTCATAATTCCAATGGTAATCAAGACAAAATGTGCGTTCTTTCTTATCAAATAAGCAAATGTTTTCTTTTTGTCTACTTTGATTATTAACGCCATAAGTCCGAAAACAGTCATCAGCAGAAAAGCAATTACCCCAATTCTTTTCGAGGCCAAGCCATGGTAATCGATGTAGTGGAAATTTCGAATAAAGACGGAAATGGCAAGTATTGCATTTTGGATGATCCAAATCTTAGTCAGGATTTTAAGTGTTCTATTTTTTGGATAAAAATTCAAACTGTATCTAAAGAAATAAAGCACTATGGCCATGGATAGCAAAATGCTAAAAATTAATAGGTAAGTTCCTTCATGAACAAATTGCTTCAAATTGAATTCTAGGGGTACTTCGAAATCAAACCAAATCCAAGAAATATCGATGATATTCACTACAAGCAATAAGACATTGAGCAGCGAAAAGACGATCAATGCCATTTTGTGTTCATTGATCAATTCCGCGAGTAAATTACCCGCTGACATGCCTAAAAAAGTCCTTTTGCCTTTTCGTTTCAATTGATTTGGAATGCCAATCAACGATTCTAATTGATAGCCTTTGCTAAGCCAAGCATAAATGATGAAAGAAAAGCCGAAAGTGATAAATATGATTCTGCCTATACTTAAATTCTCCAACCATGATGAAACCCATAAGGTAAATTGGCTAGTCATTTCTTGAAATTTTGGGTTGGCTGCTTGATAGATAACAAAAAACAGGACGAATAGGATTAGAGGTATAATTGCTAATTTGACCAAAGAGTATAGAAAACGGAAACTTCTATTTTGGCTCTTCAAGCTCTGAATTCGACCAAAAAGATTAAAAGGAATATTAAAATAGGTTACTATAAATCCAGGTACTCCCTCTAAAGAGGATGTAAGTTCTTTTTGTTTTATCAACCCTAGGGAAATGATAACCGATATTAAATGAATGGCAATACTTGTTGCGGTATTGTGCCAAATCACCATGATACCACTAAGCATTGCAACCGCTATTGGTATAATTATTTCTTCCCTCTTTAAGCGACTTATGGAATCACGCAAACTGACCATTAAGAGCAATAAACTAAACAAGGAAAGGTTTATTCCAATTTTTTCATTCCAAAAAATCAGATCATATAAGAATAGTAGAACAAGGATGATGAGGTACTTGGCAGACTTGGGCATATCAATTTCTTTGCCCCTAAACGACTAAAAGTAAATCCATATTGTATCTAATGCTTAATCGATTTTGCTTTAGGCTTTCAAGCCCTCTTAGAAAAATTTTAGTTTAATCAGCCAGAAGGTCTATCATCCTTGAATTTATCTGGCCTTTTCGTAAATTCGCGAACCATTTTAAAACCCCTTGCAATAGACCGAAAATGAGCAAGTACAAAGAATACAAATCCCTTGATCTTTCTGGAATAGGAAAAGAAATTCTTCACTATTGGGAAGAAAATAAAATTTTTCTTCAAAGTATTGAAAGCAAAGAAGGTCAAGAAAATTTCGTTTTCTACGAAGGTCCGCCTTCCGCAAATGGATTACCTGGTATACACCATGTAATGGCAAGGGCAGTAAAAGATATTTTTTGCCGATACAAAACACAAAAAGGATTTCGAGTTCAACGAAAGGCTGGATGGGATACACATGGCCTGCCAGTTGAGCTAGGGGTTGAGAAAGAATTAGGTATTACCAAGGAAGATATTGGCAAGAGCATTTCTGTTGAAGAATACAATGAGAAATGCAAGACTGCAGTAATGCGGTACACCGATGTTTGGAATCGACTAACCCAAATAATGGGTTATTGGGTAGATATGGATGATCCTTATATCACCTACGAAAACAAATACATTGAATCGGTTTGGTACTTATTGAAGAAATTATATGATCAAGGATTGATCTATAAGGGTTATACCATTCAGCCCTATTCTCCTGCAGCAGGAACAGGTTTGAGTTCCCATGAATTAAATCAGCCAGGCACCTACAAAAATGTAAAAGACACCTCAGCGGTTGCTCAATTTAAAGTTATCAAGAATGAGGATTCAGATTCTCTATTTAATGATATTCATGGAGATTTATTTTTTATTGCCTGGACTACTACGCCTTGGACTTTGCCTTCTAATACGGCATTAGGTGTTGGGAAAAATATCACCTATGTTAAAGTCAAAACCTATAATAAATACACTTTTGAGCCAATAACTGTAATTCTAGCGAAGGACCTTTTGGGTAAATGGTTTGATGCCAAAAATGCCAATTTGGACTTGGAACAATATGAAAGTGGGGACAAAAACATCCCATATCATATTGTAGAAGAATTTAAGGGAAGTGCGTTAGAAGGTATTCGTTACGAACAATTATTGCCTTATGCTCAACCAGGAGAGGGTGATGCCTTTAAAGTTGTTCTTGGAGATTTTGTTACAACCGAAGATGGGACCGGAATCGTTCATCTGGCACCAAGTTATGGAGCAGATGACTTTAGGGTAACCAAAGCCAATGGAATTGGTGCTTTGCATTTGGTAGATAATCAAGGAAGATTTAAAGTCGAGGTAAGTGATTTTGCAGGTGAATATGTCAAAGAACAATACCTAAAAGAAGAAGAAAAACCTGCGGATTATAAATCTGTAGATGTAAGAATTTCCATCAAACTCAAGGAATCCAACCGGGCTTTTGATGTTCAGAAATACGAGCACAGTTATCCACATTGTTGGAGAACAGATAAACCAGTTTTGTATTTTCCGTTAGATTCTTGGTTTATTAAAACAACCGCAGTAAAAGACAAATTAATATCGCTAAATAACGATATCAACTGGAAACCAAAAAGTACAGGAGAAGGTCGATTTGGGAATTGGTTAGAGAATTTGCAAGACTGGAATTTATCCAGATCTCGATATTGGGGCATTCCTTTACCAATTTGGGTTTCTGAAGATAAATCCGAACAAATCTGCGTCGGTTCTGCTGAAGAGTTAAAAGTTGAATGCGAGAGAGCAGTTGCAGCTGGATTTATGTCAGACAATCCTTTAAAGAATTTTGAACCGGGAGACATGCAGGATGAAAACTACAATTCCTTTGATTTTCATCGGCCTTATGTAGATGATATCGTTTTATGTTCTCCTACCGGTAAAGCTATGCGCAGAGAATTGGACTTAATTGATGTTTGGTTTGACTCTGGCTCCATGCCATATGCTCAATGGCATTACCCTTTTGAAAATAAAGAAGAGGTAGAAAAAGGCCACGCTTTCCCTGCTGATTTTATTGCGGAAGGAGTCGATCAAACAAGAGGGTGGTTTTTCACATTACATGCTATTTCTTGCATGGCCTTTGATTCGGTTGCCTATAAAAATGTGGTTTCAAACGGTTTGGTCTTAGATAAGAACGGACAAAAAATGTCTAAACGATTAGGCAATGCAGTAGACCCATTTGATACCATAGAAAAATTTGGGCCAGACGCTACTCGATGGTATATGATTACCAATGCCCAACCTTGGGATAACTTGAAATTTGATCTTGAAGGCATTGAAGAAGTTAAAAGGAAGTTCTTTGGCACCTTGTACAATACCTATAACTTCTTTGCATTGTATGCCAATATTGATGGATTTAAATATGCAGAGGCTGACATACCATTAGAAGAAAGAACAGAGATTGACCGCTGGATTTTGTCAAAATTAAATTCCTTGATACAAGAGGTTGATGGTTTTTATAATGATTATGAACCAACCAAAGCGGGTAGAGCAATTCAAGAATTTGCTGTCGATCATTTGAGCAATTGGTATGTGAGATTATGCAGAAGAAGGTTTTGGAAAGGGGATTATACCCAAGATAAAATATCGGCCTATCAAACTTTATATACTTGTTTGATAAGTATTTCTAAATTGGCTGCTCCACTTGCTCCATTTTTTATGGATAAGCTCTATTTGGACTTAAACAGCATCAGTCAATTGGAGCAATTAGATTCGGTTCATTTAACCGATTTTCCAAATGTCAGTCAAGAATCTATTGATGTAGATTTGGAGGAAAGAATGGAGATTGCCCAGAAAGTTTCTTCTATGGTATTGGCATTGCGAAAGAAAGAGTCTCTAAAAGTTAGGCAACCACTTCAGAAAATCATGGTTCCTATTTTAGATCAAAAGTTCAAAAGGCAATTGAAGGATGTTGAAAGTTTAATCTTAAGTGAGGTAAATGTAAAAGAGATTGAATACTTAGAAGAGACGGAGGGGATATTAGTCAAAAAGATCAAAGCCAATTTCAAAAAATTGGGACCAAAATTTGGCAAACAAATGAAAGATATTGCCGGCCAAATTCAATCCATGAGTCAGGAAGATATAACGCAATTGGAAAGGGAAGGGCAAATAAATTTAGCTGGAGAGCATAACATTGAGTTAGATGATGTCGAAATCAGCTCTGAAGATATACCGGGTATGACTTTAAGCACGGAAGGACAAATCACTGTTGCTTTAGACATTCAGTTAACGGACGCATTGATAGAAGAAGGAATCGCTAGAGAATTGGTAAACAGAATTCAAAATTTTAGAAAAGAGGCTGGATTTGAAGTAACGGATAAAATACATTTGAAGATCAAATCCCATCATCAAATAGATGACGCGATCAATCACAATAAAGATTATATTTGTTCGGAGACCTTGACAGATCAGCTAGATATAGTTGATGAGGTTGAGAACAAAGACTATAAAATTGAATTAGATGAGGAAACAACAACATATGTTTCCTTAAACATATTATAACCAACAATTATGGCGGAGAAAGAAAGATACAACGATGCTGATTTAGAGGAATTTAAGCAGCTTATCCACTCGAAATTAAAAGAAGCTAGAACTGATTTAGAAGGGCTAAAAAACTCCCTTTCCCATAAAGACGACCATGGTACTGAAGATACTTCTCCTTCCTTCAAAATGATGGAAGATGGCTCTGAAACGCTTTCTAGGGAAGAAATGTCGCAATTAGCAGCTAGACAAGAAAAGTTTATTACCCATTTGGAAAATGCACTGACTCGTATTGAAAATAAAACCTACGGAATTTGTAGAGTAACCGGTAAATTAATACCAAAAGAAAGACTCAGAGCTGTACCTCACGCAACTTTATCTATTGAGGCCAAACAGGCAATGAGTTAAGCCTATAGATTTGACAAAAAAAAATTCTCCTTATACGATACCGTTAATTGTCATATTAACGGTTCTTTTTATTGACCAATTTTTTAAGATTTGGGTCAAAACCAATATGCAGTTATCCGAAGAAATACCTGTTATTGGAGATTGGTTTATTATCCACTTTACCGAAAACAATGGAATGGCCTTTGGATTGGAAATTGCCGGAGATTATGGCAAACTTATCTTGAGCACCTTTAGAATTATTGCCGTTTGTTTGATTGGATGGTACCTGTTTAGTTTGCCTAAAAAAGGAGCTTCAACTGGATTAATGATAAGTGGTTCATTGGTATTTGCAGGAGCAATAGGCAACATCATAGATAGTGCATTCTATGGGATAATTTTCAACGATAGCTATTATCAGGTTGCCACCTTTATGCCTGAAGAAGGTGGTTACTCCAAATTATTATTTGGGAAAGTGGTAGACATGTTGTACTTCCCCTTATATGAAGGTTTACTTCCCGATTGGATTCCTTTCTGGGGAGGCAAGTACGTGATATTCTTCAGACACATTTTTAATATTGCAGATTCGGCAATTAGCATAGGAGTAGTATCTATTCTGCTATTTCATCGAAATTTCTTTAAGAATAAATAAGCCTTAATCAATCCCTTTAGATTAAGTTCAAAAATTTATACTTTAGTCAAAAGCAGATTCTTGAGGCGATTATTTATATTCTCCATTTTCTTACTGTCCCTTTTTACGCTAAAAGCCCACGATAATACCAATGAGGCAATTTTAGAAAAGATTGACTCCCTTTCAGAAGTTGATTTTATTCTGGCCGACAGCTTAATTAAAGCTTATATCGCTAGTCCTCTATACATAGACAATTCAGACTTAATGCATGCTTTGTATTACCGTGCGGCTCGATTGCACAAATACGAAGGTTTTTATGAAGAGGCAGAAGCGTATTATGAACATGCCATTGAAATTGTGGATCAAACAAGGAATTATTCAAAATCAATTAAATACAGATTATCTGCATCTCACAATGCTTTGGATCAGGGAGACTTAAATGAAGCAATTAAAATTGGGATTAATGCCAATGAGATTGCTATAGACAATAAGGATAGTCTTTGGATAGCAAGAACCTATAATAATATCGCGGAAGCTTATCGATTTTTTGATCAATTAGATCTCTCCTTTAGTTACAATCAAAAAGCATTAACAATCGGCAGAAAACTTAATGATGAACACATCTATGCCATGATTTACAACAACATGGCAGTCATTTTAGGAGAAATGGGCAAAAATGAAGAAGCTATTGATACATTGGAAAATGCTTTGGAACTATTGGGAGATTCTAACTTTTTTGCAAGAGCAAAGTTTAACTCCAATTTGGGTTTTTGCTACAGAAATTTAGGTGATTTTACACTGGCCCTCAAACACCATAAAATTGCTTTGGACTTTAAGATTCAAGCCAAGATGAAAGAATCCTATGGATATAGTTTTGGTGCCATAGGAAGGGCGTATGATGGATTGGGCATACTGGATTCTGCTATCTTTTATACCTTAAAAGAATACAAACATGCAATAGACTATAAGGATCCATATCAATTAAAAGATGCAGCTATACATGTCGCAAATGCATACCACACCGCCCAAGATTATGAAAACGCATTTTACTACTTGAACATTGGTTGCGAAATGGAGGATTCTCTTTATGATGCAGAGATAGAGCAAAGTAGTCTATTGTATCAGCGCAAATACGATTTAAGCCAAAAGGAAAGAGAAATTGAGCAACTCAAAGTGTTGCAAGATCTTTCCAATAGTCGGCAAAGAATTGTAATTATCACACTATTATCCTTATTGGTAGTGGCCTTACTCATTGCAACAATATTTAGGTTAAGGGGAAAACGCAAGGAACAAGAAAGGAAAATGGCAGAATTAAAATTGGAAGTTGTTGAAAAAGAAAATGTGCAAAATCGAAATGCTTTAAAAGAGTTTACTGCGGAATTGATGGCTAAAAACAAAGGCTTGAAAGAACTCAATGAAAAGTTATTGATCAAGGAAAAAGAATTGCAATCCTTGAGAGAAGGAAAATCGGAAGAATTGGAACAACTTTCCGAGATAAAACTTTTAACTGAACAAGATTGGATTAAGTTTAAACAACTTTTTGAAAAGGTATATCCGGATTTCTTTGAGCGATTAAACATGACTAAAATCGATTTTACCAAGGGCGAAAAAAGATTAATGTCATTGATAAAACTCGATATGGAAATCAAAGAGATAGCCGATACTTTAGGAATTTCTGCAGAAAGCGTAAGTAAATCTAGATTTAGATTAAAAAAGAAACTTTCAGAAAATTCGAACGATTCTATTGAAAGCTTCGTACATCAGTTGTAATTTGTCTGCATTTTGTCTATACGACAATTAGATAAAATGCATTTAGTGTGCTACTTTTATGGCAACAACAAAACAACCACAATATAGATGATTGATAATTTATCCATATCTGGACTTCATGCAGAAAAGACCGTGCTTTACGATCAGGTCAAAAAAGTTTTGATAGTCGATTCTGACCCTTACAAGGGCGATCACATAGATCAAATTATTAAGAAGCAAAATCACATTTCATTGGGTACGACCAATAACATAGGTGATTTGGAAAGAAAAATCAAACATTTTGATCCAGATGTAATCTTAATTAACCTGGAAACTGAAGGGAAATTAGATGGGTATCAGATTACAAAAATTTTAAAACTAGATCACGATATTCCCTTCTGTCTATACTTTGATGCCGACAATACCAAGTTAAATAAATGGGCAGAAGAGTTGAACCCAAATCATATTATTCATTATTCCACGAACAACTACGAATTAGAAGAAAAACTTAGATTATCGCTTGGTTAAAAAGTTGGAAGAACAGGCTTATTATCTAATATCTCCTCGATTTTTTCCATAACCTCAGCATTCATTTTTTCTAACTCCTCCAAAGAACTTAAGGTTTCTTCCAATTGAGTGATTTTAGATGCACCTAAAATCACAGTGCTTACATTTTCATTTTTCAAACACCACGCTATGGCTAGTTTTGGCATACTCATGCCCAGTTCAGCAGCTAGATTAGTTAATTGTCGAACCTTTTCAATTTTCTCTTCTACCAAGTTTGCTTCCTTAAGCCATTCTAAGCCTTCAATCGAAAATCTCGTTGCATCAGGTTTAAGGTCTTTATTGTATTTGCCTGTAAGTATACCAGAAGCAAGTGGAGACCAAATCGTTGTGCCCAATCCTACTGTTTTAAAAATCTGTAAATACTCCGCCTCCATTTTATTTCTATGCAACATATTGTATTGCGGTTGTTCCATTGTAGGACCAATGAGATTGTATTGTTTGGCAACCATATGGGCTTCCATAATTTCTTGTGCACTCCATTCCGAAGTTCCCCAATACAATACTTTCCCTTGCTGAATCAAGTTGTGCATGGTCCAAACTGTTTCCTCTATTGGAGTTTCTTTGTCTGGTCGGTGGCAGAAATACAAATCGAGGTAGTCTAACCTCAAACGTTTTAAAGCCGCTTCACAAGCTTCGACCAGATGTTTGCGATTAAGGCCTTTTTGTGTTGGCAATTGTCCGCCATCTCCAAAAAAAGCTTTTGAAGAAACGATATAAGAATCCCTTCTCCAATCTCTTTTGGATAATATTTCTCCCATGATTCTTTCAGAATCTCCTCTGGAATATATTTCCGCATTATCAAAAAAGTTGACTCCTTTATCATAAGCCAAATCCATTAAATCTGAAGCAATGTTATTGTCTATCTGTTTACCAAATGTGAGCCAAGAGCCCAAGGATAGTCTGCTAATTTGTAATCCGGATTTACCAAGTCTATTGTATTCCATGTTGAAGTTTTTGTAGATGTCTAATTTAAGATTGAATACCAATTTTAATAGGCATTAAACAACAATAAAAAGACCGAGTTTAAATTAATTTGAATTATTGTCCATTTTTTGTCCATAATTATTGGATAGCGTAAAGCTGGTTTAATGTGGCTTTAAAATAAAAGTTAGACTGCCTTTAAAATTGTCCTTATTTTTGGGTCCAACTATTCTAATATGCCTTCACAAACCAAAGAAAATTACCTGAAAGCCATATATAACCTTGCGGATACAGAAGGAAAGGTAAGTCTATCCCAGTTGAGCAAACAACTTGAGGTAAGCAGCCCCACTGTGAATAATATGATTAAAAAACTGGAAGAGAAGGCCTGGGTGAAATACGAGAAATATAAACCCATTGAACTTACTCCTAGTGGAAAAACCATGGCCGCACTCATTATCAGAAAACACCGCATAACCGAAATGTTTTTGGTGGAAAAAATGAACTTCGGTTGGGAAGAAGTGCATGAAATTGCCGAAGAAATGGAACACCTCAACTCCAATGTACTTTTTGAACGCATGGACGAAATGTTAGGGTATCCTGCTGTAGATCCACATGGATCTCCAATTCCAAATAAAAAAGGAGAGATCATCAAGAACAATTACCTGAAACTCTCCGAGCTAAAGGCAGGAGAAAGCGGTAAATTTTGTGCCCTTACGCACAGCTCTTCCGATTTTTTAAAGTTTCTCAACAATAAAAAGATCAGTTTAGGAACTGTCATTGAAGTAGAAAGTATTGAAGCCTTTGATCAAAGCCTTTTGGTTAATTACGATGATCAAAAGCAAATCACTTTAAGCAAGACCGTTGTAGACTCTCTTCTGGTCGATCCATTGGCTTAATACCCTCTAAGCGGTATCAATATACCATCTTCGTGGTATTGATTGCAGCTCTTACTGCATATACTTTTGCGTCCTTATTTATATTCAATCTAAATAAAAATAAGTGATGAAAAAGACATTATACCATTTACTACTACTTTTTGTTTCTACAACTGTATTATTAAATAGCGCTTGCTCTGACGATGATAATGCGGACATACAACCAACACCAACCCCCATCCCAGTTCCAGATGTTTTTCATACCCCAACCGAATATTCCTTTATCAGAAATGGCTTGAGTAGTGTTGACTATCAAGGACAAACAGATCGTTTAAATCAATTGTCAGAAATCAAAGCCATGTTAGGCCAGGCAGATGCAGGCAATGTAGTTTCAGCCCAAACCTTAAAAGACATGTTTGCCAATGTCAATAACAACGGAAACGGACATTTTAGTTTCTCGAGCAATAAGCAATTGAAGAACAAAACCTTTGTCTTAGATCAACAATATTTTGAAGCCCTTTTTGATACCCTAGAAATAGCAAGTAAAGAAGGTGCTCGGGGTAAAATTGCATCAAAAGGTGTTGCTGGTTTAGCAACCAGACCTAGCGGCAAAACAATTTTATTGGATAAGAATGGTCGCGAGTTTACCCAACTGATAGAAAAAGGACTTATGGGTGCTACTTTTTACCATCAAATAGTAAATAATTATTTGACAGATGCATTAATTGGTGATGCTGTAAATAATACAGATTTAGAAAGTGGTAAAAATTTTACAGAAATGGAGCATCATTTTGATGAGGCCTTTGGATATTTTGGCGCTCCCATTGATTTCAAAAGCAATTACAGTGGTACGACTGCGGTAAGATTTTGGGCAAATTATAGCAATATTGCTGATCCCCACATCCAGATGAATGATCGATTGATGAACGCTTACAAAAGAGGAAGAGCTGCCATTGTGCAGAATAGGAAGGGAATTAAAGATCAAGAGGTCGATAATCTAAACAAAGAGTTTGAAGTCCTTGTTGCTGCTACTGCCATCCATTACGCCAATGCAAGCAAACAGGAAGCTTCCGATGCAGAAAGAATGCATTTGCTGTCTGAATGTTACGCATTTACACAAGCTTTAAGGTATTCAAATGCCTTACATAGAAAAATCAATCATACTGAGGTGGATGATTTATTGAAGAGCAAGATTGGATATAATCTTTGGTTAACGACCAAGGCAGATCTAAACCTATTGATAGACCAGTTAGCTAGTACTTATGGATTGATAGAAGTTAAAAATGAACTCTAAATCAAATTCTAAATTTTGAAGAATTGGCTCCACATATAAGCATGTGGAGCTTTTATGCTTTTATACAATGAAAAATTTTATTCTCTTTTTAAGCATTGGTATTTTTTTAATTGCTTGTTCGAATGATGATAAAAATGGTGATGATACCATACCAGAATCCGTAGACCAAATTGAATTCCTCAATAATGCAAGAAACATAATTTTAAATAATTATGCCTTGTTCAATGCTAGTGTTAATGCATTGGATAGTGCAATCCAAAGATTGAACTCCAATCCCAACAATTCAAATTTAGAAACTAGTCGAACAAGACTTAAAGAGGCATACTTACTATGGCAGTCTGTGAACATGTTTGAATTTGGCCCAGCGGAATCTATCGCGCTAAGAAATGCAGTCAATGTTTATTCTACAGACAGCTCCAAAATACTTGGGAATATCGCTACTGCGAGCTTCAACTTAGATTTATTGTCGAATAATACGGCCAAAGGTTTTCCCGCTCTTGACTATTTACTTCATGCCAAAAAGAATAACAAATTAATTCAAGATTTAATCAATGATGCCAACAGAAGAAATTATCTTCAAGCAGTATCTAAGGATATTAAAAGTCATGTCAATCAAGTAAATGAAGCTTGGAAGGCCTATCAGAACTCATTTGTAACTAAGCTAGGAACTAGTGTTGGTAGTTCAACGGCCCAGATAGTTAACTCCTTGAATTTACACTATGAAAAATTCTTTAGGGATAATAAAATTGGTGTCCCTCTAGGAGTGAGATCAGCTGGAATTGCCAGACCTGAATTTTCAGAAGCATTCTATGGTGAATATTCCATGGAATTAGCTAGAGCCAATTTCAATGCAATTCGAGAATTGTATCTGGGCAATTCAGCTTATGGTTTAGATGATTATTTGAATGCTTTAGGAGCCACAGATTTAAACGCTAGCATTCAATCTCAACTCACAACAATTGCTGTTAAATTAAATGCTTTAACAGATCCATTCCCAAATCAAATTCAAAGCAATCCGCAAGTTGTTCAAGACACCTACAATGAAATTCAAAAGCTTATCGTATTGTGGAAGGTTGACTTGCCATCAAGAATGGGAGTATTGATCACATTTCAAGATAATGACGGGGATTGAAATGATCGATAAAATCAAATATCAACTCTTTTTAAAGCATTCACACATAGCACCATTGGTGGTTTTTCGTATTGTATTTTGTAGTATTCTCTTTTTAAGTACAATCCGTTTCATGGCTAAGGGTTGGGTCTATGATCTTTATGTTGCACCTAAGTTTTACTTTACCTATTATGGTTTTGAATGGATAAAACCGCTTTCAGAAACATGGATGTATGGCTTATTCATTTTACTTGCGATATCGTTTCTTTTTCAAGCTTTTGGGTTATTCTATAGAATTGCTTCTATTTTCTCTTTTCTAGCTTTTAGCTACATAGAACTGATTGATAAAACCAATTATTTAAACCATTACTACTTTGTAAGCATTGTTTGCTTTCTATTAATCTTTCTTCCTGCTCATCGTTACTTTTCATTGGACACCTTGAGAAATCCAAATATTAAACGAAACCATATTGTCTATGGCCTTCTATTCCTCTTACAACTTCAGTTAGCTATTGTATACTTCTTTGCTGGAGTAGCCAAAGTCAATTACGATTGGCTAATTAATGCGATGCCTCTCCAAATATGGCTGCCTTCCAAGTCAGATGTGCCATTTATTGGTTCTCTATTTGAAGAACAATGGACTGCTTATGTTTTTAGTTGGTTTGGAGCAATATATGATCTGATCATTCCATTCCTAATGTGGGACTTTAGAACAAGAAAGTTTGCATATGTTATGGTTATTGTCTTCCATTTATTGACTGCTTTGTTGTTTCCAATCGGTGTATTTCCGTTTGTGATGATAGGAAGTAGCCTCATCTTCTTTTCAGAAAACTTCCATAAAAAGTTGATTTCTTTTTTTCAAAAATCAGTTCTTATGGAGGCACCAATTTTATTAAAATTTAAAATGCCCTTTGTTTCAAAGTTTTCATTTATTCTCATAAGCCTGTTCATATTAATTCAATTGGCAATTCCAATGAGATACCTTTTGTATCCTGGTAATCTTTTTTGGAATGAAGAAGGTTACCGCTTTTCCTGGCGGGTAATGCTAATGGAAAAGGCAGGATATGGAATATTTCATATTGAAGACCCAAAGAGTGGCAGATCTTGGGAGGTAAACAATTATGATTATCTAACCCCCAATCAAGAAAAAATGATGTCTACTCAAGCCGACATGATATTGCAATATGCACATTTTTTAAAAGAGGAAATTCAGAATAATTACCATTTTGATCCAATTATTACAGCGGAAGTTTATGTGTCTTTAAATGGTGAAGCAAGTAGGCTTTTTATTGATCCGACCATAGATCTTACCAAAGAGGTAGAAAGTTTAGCACATAAACAATGGATAATCCCACATGAAAAGCAGTTGAATTGAAAAAGCTAATATTTACTTCAGTTTTATCTCTTTCACTATTTCAAGCATTTGGACAATTGTATTCCATTAGTGGTAAGGTTTTAAATGATCAAGAACTTAATCAAGAGGTAGAAATCTATCTTAAGGAACTCAATAGGTTTTTTACCATAGACTTTAATCAAGCCTTTGAAATAGATTCTCTTAAACCTGGAAGCTACACTTTAACTATCTTTTCTAAAGGCTTTATAAGCAGCAATAAATTAGTCGAAATTAATGGAGCGAATACTTCTTTTCAATTGACCCTTCAACCCTTGAATGTAGATTTAAATACCATACAGATTGAAGAGAGCAAGGCAAATAGTTTTGGAATAAGCAGGTTGAAACCCGTAGAGGATCATGCCGTTTATGCTGGCAAAAAGAGCGAAGTTGTTCTTCTTGAAGATGTAGCCGCAAATACGGCAACCAATAATAGTAGGCAGATATACAGCAAAGTTGCCGGTTTGAATATTTGGGAAAGTGATGATGCTGGGATACAATTGGGTATAGGAGGAAGAGGTTTAAACCCAAACAGGACTTCTAATTTTAATACAAGACAAAATGGTTATGACATTAGTGCAGATGCTTTAGGGTATCCAGAAAGCTATTATTCTCCTCCATCAGAAGCTATAGAAAGAATTGAAATTGTAAGGGGTGCAGCATCTCTACAGTACGGAACACAATTTGGCGGCTTTATCAATTTTAAGCTTAATGATGGACCTGAAGACAAAAAAGTTGAAATCTACTCAAGACAAACGCTTGGATCCTTTGGACTGTATAACACTTTTAATAGCATAGGTGGTAAAAATGCCAAATGGAAATACTATACCTATTACCAATTTAAAAAAGGGGAAGGATGGCGCCCGAATAGTGAATTTGAAGTCCACAATACTCACCTCAATGTGAGTTACCAATTGAACCCTAAAATAAAGCTAGGAGTAGAATATACTTTTATGAATTATTTGGCTCAACAAGCTGGTGGTTTAACAGATGTTATGTTTGAAAGAAACCCATTCCAGTCAATACGTTCTAGAAACTGGTTCCAGGTAAATTGGAATCTTATGGCTTTGCATTTCAATTATGAATTGAGCGATAGGAGTAAATTAAATTTCAGAGGATTTGGTCTTTTGGCTAGTAGAGACGCCGTAGGAAATCTTGGGCAAATTAATCGATTGGATAATTTAAATACTCCCAGAGATCTATTAAGCGATGACTATAAAAATTGGGGTTTTGAACATCGCTTTTTACATAGATACGAACTGTTTAATCTCAACTCTATCTTTCTTATCGGCTCTAGATATTATCATGGTTTTACTGAAAGAAGTCAAGGAATTGGCTCTTCTAATTCGAATGCAGATTTTAACTTTAAAAATCCCAATACTCCCGAAGATTCCAAATATGATTTTCCTTCTCAAAATTTAGCGGTTTTTACCGAAAACATCTTTTACCTGACACCCAATATTTCCGTTACTCCTGGTTTGAGGTATGAGTGGATCTCAACCAATGCCGAAGGATATTATTTTAATCGTTTCATTGCGAATAACGGGGATACACTGAATAATGAACAATTATTGGAAGAACGGAATAATAATAGAAGTTTCATACTTGCAGGAATAGGGTTCAGCTACAAGCCTTCAGAACAATTAGAACTTTATGCCAACTTCTCTCAAAACTATCGCTCTATCAATTTCAATGATATGCGTATTGAAAACCCCAATTATGAAGTAGACCCTAATCTTAAAGATGAAACTGGTTTTAGCGCTGATTTTGGTATTCGGGGAAACAAAACCAATTGGTTTAATTATGATATTAGCATTTTTCTACTTCATTATAATAATCGAATTGGAAATACTTTAATTGCTGATCGACAATTATTTAGAACAATTAGATTTAGAACCAATATATCTGATAGTAGAAGTATTGGCATTGAAAGCTTTGGAGAATTGAACTTATTGTCACTTTTCGGTAGTAAAAAATCGAAAAGTAGTTTATCCATATTCTCAAATTTCTCTTGGATGAATGCCACTTACATCAATAGTGATGAAACTGCATTTGAAAACAAGCGAGTTGAATTGGTACCTGAGTATATTTTAAAAACTGGTATTAGCTACAAGCGAGACAAGTTTCAATTGTCTTATCAATATGCCTATGTTTCAGAACAGTTTAGTGATGCCACGAATGCTGTATATACTTCTAATGCAGTGAACGGTATTATTCCTTCCTATCGCGTAATGGATGTTTCAGCCAAATACAATTACAAGAAATGGATACTTGAATGTGGTGTAAACAATTTGAGTAATCAAATTTATTTTACAAGAAGGGCCAGTGGGTACCCTGGTCCGGGCATAATTCCTTCACTTCCAAGAAATTATTATTTCACTTTGGGTGTCAAGTTATAGTTTACTGATTATACCTTGAATCTAATTTCGTAAACCAATCCGTTATAATTTCCTTCTCTTCCTTACTTAGTTTAGCATGACGATGAATAAAAGTATAGGATTTTAAAGGCATCTCTCCTTCTTCTACCAACTCAACAACCTCCTCTGCTTTATGTGCTTTTTTACCAGCAGGATATTCTGCCCAATTGGAAAAGTTTAACTCACCACGCCCATGATCTATATGGTCTTGAATCCACCAAGAAACCGGTGCAATTGAAGAATACCAGGGATATTTAACTTGATTGGAATGACAATCGTAACAATTCTTTTTAACCAGTTCAATCAAATCGTCCTCAGCTGCTTCTTGTTGAAATAAATCCGCCTCCGTTACTTCTTGAATAGCTACTTTTTCATTTGGTATGATTTGCAATAATGCAAATAAGAGGACAAGGATTAATGCAATTTTATTCTTCATTTGATTTCGATTTAATTTTTACTTGAGTATTTGCCATTCGATCATAAACCGTCTGACTTCCTTTATTTATTATAGCACTAATGACATAAATAAACACCAACAGTTGGGGGATAATTAAGGATACCCAAATCCAAAGTGGAATATCTTGTTCCAACCGACTATAATAAATAATCCAATGCACGCCAAAATGCGCAATTTCCCAAGGTATGAATTTCAGGAAATTTCTATACCATATATTCGCTTTTTGAGTAGAATCATTTCTAGAGATACTAAGCCCAACCAATCGCTTACCTAAACTTGCCCTTTGTCGACTTCTTTCCGTTAAAACAAAATATAAAAAGACAGGAATAGTAATACTAAATAATCCGATAATCTGCCCTTGAACAGGTCCAATATTGACAGAAGATAAGCTCGTTTGGTCGTATATCGAAATGGTAATAGTATACAACACTACTCCATAAAGAACAATAATTAGATAATCCAATAATATGGCAAATGCTCTTCTAAGGATTAATGAATTCATTCCACGAATTTAATCGAATATCCACAAGACATTAAAGGAGAAATTGATAAATGGAGTTAAAATAATGTCAACTAAAGCCTAACCACTTTTCTATCTCTTCTCGTTTAGTAGATGAAATTGGTACCTGGTCACCATTCGTCATCACTAGAAAACCTCCATCGCTTTTACGCAATTTTGAAACTTCTTCCCTATTGACCAGATGTGTTTTATGGCACCTTATGAATTGATTGTCATCCAATTTGTCCTGATAATGGCCAATCCTTTTACTTGTTAACAAATCTCTATCCTTTAAAACAAACTTGGTATAACTTCCATCCGCTTGTAACCTGATGATTTCTTCTTGTTTTATCAATACATATTCGTCTCCATCAAATACCGATATCTTGGACTCTTTTTTGTCAGTATGGTGGTTTTGCATTCTTACCAAAGACTTACGAACTGCGGTAATTAATTCATCTTTTTCTACCGGTTTCATGATATAATGGGTTGCATTAGCTTTGAAGGCCTCAACAGCATACTCTGAATAAGCAGTAGTAAATATGATGGCTGTATTCGCATTTATTTCAGCAGATTTTAAAAATTCTACCCCATTGATTTCCGGCATTTCTACATCTAAAAAAAGCAATTCATAGTGGTTTTCTTTAAGATGATCTAATGCTTTTTTTGGGGACAATATTATTTCAACCTCATTGATTTCAAAACAATACTGATGAATAAGCTCACGCAAGTGTTTTGCTGGCATAGGTTCATCATCAACAATCAGTGCTTTCATTTTATTTCAATTTAATTCTCACGATTACTTTGGTTCCATTAGTTCCGGCTTCATATTCTCCAATATCAATAATTTGAATTGCACCATCAGAATTTGAACCATTGTAAATCTTCAATCTATCTTTTATAGTTTGAATGCCGTGAGATAGATGTTTTTTGTTTTTTGCTTCTATAGATCGGTTATACCCAATTCCATTATCTGTTATTTCTATAATTAAGAAGTCTTGGCTTTTGACCAAACTAACTTTCAATTCGCCAACACCATCTAGTCCTTTTAATCCATGGTGAATAGCATTTTCTACAAAGGGTTGTAAAACAAAGGTTGGAATAGTTGATTCTGTATCCAGGGAAGAATCAATTTCTATGTTGTAGTCGAATTTATCTTCTAGTCTTAATTTTTCTAAGTCGATATACTCTTGAAGAAACTTAATCTCATCCTTTATCTTAATATTTTCATTATCTGCTTGGTTTAAAGTGTTTCTCAATAAAGATGAGAACCGATTTAAAAACCCAATCGCTTTTTCATTTTCCTTTCTAAGAATTAGGTATTGTACCGATGAAATAATATTGAACATAAAATGAGGGTCCATCTTAGCCCTTAAGGACTTTTGCTCTGCAGTTAATCTTCCAATAATTAAAGACTTTTCCTTGTTAATTATTTTAAAGCGGTAGGAAGCGATAAAATAAATTCCGATTAAAATGAATACACCGCTAAGGGTTAAAAACCACCACTCTTCCCAGAAAGGAGGAACTATTTCAAAGCTGACCAGCTGGGTTTCACTCCAATTTCCAAGCCCAAACCTGGATTGAACTTCGAATTGGTATTTATTGGGCTCTAAAGAAACATAGTTTACATATCCAGTGGTTGTATAATTCCAAGATTCATTGTTGTGATTAACTCTATATCTATACTGCACATCCAAATTGTGATAATTCAGACTTTTAAAGTGTATTTGAATATTGTTATCCTGATAAGGTATGGTACCTAGATTATAACTGTCATAATAAACATCTCCCTTTGCAATGACTTTTTCTATAAGCAATTTGGGAGAAGAAAGTTCCTTACTCATCACTTGATCAGTCTTAATAAATCCAATGCCACTGATTCTGCTTTGAAGAATAATTTCGTTTTGATGAATTACCGCTCCTTTAATTACCATCCTTGGCAATTGTCCAAATGCTTCCACTTGATAGTTTCCCTGCGTTCTTTTAATTCTAAAGCATCCATAGTTAGATATCGCCCAAACTGTTATAGAGTCCTGTTTAATCAATTTAGACTTTGGAATTATTTCAGCATTATAATTCAAGGCCTCAAACTTTTTCCCATTATACACGAACAGGCCTTCGGAAGGAATAGAGATTAAAGCATCATTTTTTACCAGCAAAAATTGGTTGGCAAATTTTTTAGCTACATCAAATTGATCCCCTAAATATTTTAATGTGTCTTTTGTTTCTAAATAAATGCCATTCCCGGTATTTAAAATTGTTGTATCATCATTGAGTAAAACTCCTTTTAACTTGTGTTCATATTTCTTTGATACATAGCTAATTGAACTGTCTTTACATATAAAGTATTGATAATCATTTGTGCCTACTATTGAAACATTAGAATTATCCCAGTCAGAGTCAAATTGAGAAAAGGAAGCCTTAAAGTCTTGTGGTATATTTTTTATTCTATTTACTTGTCCGTTGTTTGCCCGATAATAAATTCCTCCTCTAGTTGAGATCCATAACCTCCTGTTTTTATCATCATACTTTAGTCTCATAATTTGCTCCTCCAAATCTTTCAGCTGCAGTTCTTTTTGTAATTCAAAATCCAGTCTTTTCAATTTTGATTCTTCTGCATAATAGATATGACTTCCATCTGAAACTAAGGCTTCGACTAATGGTTTGATTGTTTTTTCAGAAGTCAAGTATTTTACTTCTGGGTGAGAAATATATCCTATTCCATTTTCTTGAGAATAAAGCCAAATTCCCCCTTGGTAATCTTGAGCGGCAACAATGGTCATCGGCCCCGAATCAATAATATTGATCTGATCCTTTTGAACTACTCCATTTTCAAAAAACAAAACTCCTTTATCGCGAGTACTAATCCATAAATTACCTCCTTTATCCACGAAAAGATTTAAAACTTCAAAGTCTATCTCATAGCTTTCTAATATTTTATTGGACGAAAACCGAATAAGGTTTCCCTTGCCATTGGAATAGAGGTATTCATCATCTTTCAACTTAACAACAGTTGTTGGATTAAACTCTCTTTTAGTGACTAATTGGATAGAATCTAAAATATCAAAGTCGTTGCCTATTAGGTAGAAGTATTTATTGCTATGCTGCTTAGCTGATTTATTTCTAAAAGCAAATGGTAAACCTTGTTTCATGATTCTACAAGCAAAACCATTTAGTTTGATATTCTTTTCTTCTAATGGATCAACGATTTCATTATTCTTTAAGATTTTGTAAGAAGAAGCATGAAAAGAAAAATGGAGACCTTCTTGATTAAGTCGAATATCTGAATAGCCATAAGATTTAAAGTACTTCCTAATTTCCTCATTGCTCTTGTGCTCATATAGTGAATCATTCTTAATCAAATAAATACCTCCCCAATAATCAAGCACAAATTTTTGACCTGAATCACTTTCATAAAACCGAATTAAGGACCCAAAACTGTTATAATTAGGGCTAATTTTTCTAAAATTTACCCCATCATATCGATACAAAGCCTTAAAACTTAAAACCCAGACATTCCCTTTGCTATCAATTTTTATGTCTGATATCTCTTCTGCATTAATTGGATTGTTAGGAATGGAGAAATATTCAATTTTTGGCTTAAAAAAAGTGGTGGAATCCAAACTATTGCCATGGACTACAACAGCGATAATACAAAACGTAATTGTTTTGAAAAATTTAATCAATGTTGCTTCTGTATTGCTTTTGCTTTCAATCATTATAAAAGCTTGGAATTATGAATGTAATGCATGAAGGTATAAAATACTTGTATTATTCATTAAGTAGAAATATCGTTTCATGAAATGACCTTATGGGTTTATGAATTTTATAAATAGCGGTTAATAATATTTTCTACCCTTTTGCTATATGACGAACCAAATAAATTTACATGAACTAACAATGGGTATAAATTACAAAGGTCTATTCGTTCTTCCCATTGTTTTTCCAATGGAAATTCTTCCATATAGGCATTATAAAATCTTGAATGAAATCCTCCGAAAAGGTGTGTCATGGCTATATCCATTTCTCTGTGCCCAAAGTAAACAGCAGGATCAAAGATTGTAGCTTCTCCATTATTATTTACCATGAAGTTACCAGACCACAAATCACCATGCAATAAAGAAGGTGGTTCCTCTGGAAAAATATTCTGAACTCTAGAAAATAAGGTGTCTATTTTTAAGGCATAAGAAGGGTCTAATTTATGCGCATCTATGGCTAATCTTATTTGAAATTCTATGCGATTTATTCGATAAAAGTCTGTCCAATTTGTTTTCTTGTCATTTTTTTGAATTAGAGATCCAATGTAGTTGTTGTAATCTAATCCATAATGAGACTCCTCTTTTTGATGCATATTCGCTAGATTTCGGCCAAAATTTTCCCAAAAGAACTTATTGGGCTGTAACGAATCTAAAAAGGATAATACCAAGTAAACATATTCATCATAGCGACCAATGGCAATTATTTCGGGAATCTCAAAAGTTGAATGAAGTTGAATCAATTCAAGGCCTTTCGCTTCTTTTTCAAACACATCAGAATATGCCCCTGCAAAATTTATTTTGATAAAATATTTGTGCTTTAATGTTTCCAGACAATAAGAATCATTAATAGAGCCTCCATATAATGGCCTATATTTTAGAACCTCTTCTCGCAATCCCAAATTGTGATTAATCTCTTGACATATATGATGAATTAACTGTTTTGAAACCATAGGTTTCAAAAATAATTATAGCTCTAATTAATTATTGAATAACTTTACCACTTTGGGGAATTAGCTCAGTTGGCTAGAGCGCTACGCTGGCAGCGTAGAGGTCATCGGTTCGACTCCGATATTCTCCACTGAAATAAACAAACTATTATGAAGAAATATTCACTCCTTTTTGCATCTGTTTTACTACTAATTTTTTCTTGTGGTAAAGAAAACTCTGTTAATCCAAATCCTGATTTTGACCCGACTTCTAATGGGGACACAGAACCAATAGAGGACATAATCATTCCAATTGATACCAATTCAAACGGAGGGGATTCCGCTTCACAAATGCTAAAAGCAACCTTCGATGTTACTGACATCGACTTTGCCTTCTGTGGATTTGTAACTAACAATACATCTATTACCACAATTATAACTGCAGCAAACATTGATACGACTAAGGCAGTTGTGATTACAATCATGAGCGATGCCCCAACTACAAATGTTGATTATAATTTTATCGCAGATGGTTCTGCTACTTACAACTCAGATTCTAAGAATCCAGATTTGACTAACACCTATATATCCACTTTTGGTTCAGTTAGATTTAGCAGTGTTTCTTCAAACAAATTGGTAGGTACTTTTTCATTTGTTGGAGCAAATGGGGATAATCCTCCATCTACGGTGAGTGTTACAAATGGAAGTTTTACGGCTATTAAGTGATTTATTTATTGCTTAAAGTCTAAATCCAATAACCAAAACATCATCCACCTGTTCGGAATCTGCTTTCCAACTTTCGAATTCTTCTCGAAGTAATTCTTCTTGGCGCTCCATGCTTTCATGTGATATTGAAAGTAAGAACTCTCGAAAACGCTTCGTTAGGTATTTCTTATTATCGGATCCTCCAAATTGGTCAGCAAATCCGTCAGAATAAATGTAAAAACAGTCTCCTTTTTTTACATCGATTTCGTGTAATGAAAACTTTGGTTCTTCTGCTCTAAATCCTCCAATAGGAGCGGAATCTGATCTTATCCTATTTATTTTACCTTCACTTATGTGAAGCAAGGGTCTAAAAGCTCCCGAAAATCTCAATTTGCTAAAATCGTCTTCGATTACACATAATGCGATATCCATACCATCTTTAGAGGCTTTTTTACGCATCGTTTGTTTTAGCGCTTTTACAACTCCATTGTGTAATTTATTCAATATGATTTCTGGTGAATTAATTTGTTTTTTAGATATGATATCATCCAATAATATAGATCCAATCATAGACATAAAAGCACCAGGTACACCATGTCCAGTGCAATCTACGCTCGCAATGAATATCTTTTCTCTAATGTGTTTAAACCAATAAAAGTCTCCACTAACAATATCTCTGGGTAAATGAAAAACAAATGACTCCGATAGAGACTCTTTCACTTTTGAAGTTAATGGCAATATAGCATCTTGAATTTTTTTGGCATATAATATACTGTCTAAAGTATCTTGATTTTTCTGCTCTAATTCCAGTTTAGATTGCAATAAATCTGCAGTAAGTTGGTCTTCTTTAAGCAAAATGGTTCTCATGGCTCTTGACAAAAAGAAGAATAATACCATGGTCACTAATAGTGAGATACCAATATTCAAAAAAATCTCTTTTCTCGCTTCTGAGAGAAACTCATTAAACTTACTATCTACCTGAACTACTCCAATGATTTTACCTCTTGAGTTCATTATTGGAGAAAATGCGGAAAGCCAATAACCATATTGATCCTCATATACATCAATCTTACCGCCATACTCATACCTATCAAGCAACTCTGGCGGGAAATGCTCATAGCTGTCTCTAAATAAAGGTTTTTCGGTAGTGCTTATTCCGAACAAAAATCGCTTGTTGTCCTTATCGTAAGACAAGGTATAGATATCCGTGCTGAGTTTATTCTGCTTTTTTACCTCTAATAGGTTTTCTCTAAGCAATTGATATACTCTGTCTTGATAATTGGTTTTTATATCTCCTTTTTTAGGGTATTCTTTAAACAAATACTCCAATTGATTGCCATCAATTTGGGTAGCCGCAGTACTCGCAACAGCCTCAAGTCGACTTAATATTTTGTTTTTGTGTATCCCTAATTGAATGAAGTAGCTATGGGTCAGAAAGTATGCAATAAGGATAAGCATGGCAACAAATAGCAACACCAACACCCTCGTGCTATGATTTTGAAATATTTTCCTTAATAAATTTCCCAACCTTCTATCTCTTTTTAAATGACTTTATTACGAAATTTTACTCTGTATGGTTTATGGCATCATTAAGTGGAATTCGCTTCCCTTTATTAAATGCCACAATAAAAGCATCTGATATTTTACTTTCATCGATCCCATTCTTATGATTTACTGCCTCTGAATATTTTTCAAACGGTCCAAGAACAATCATGGTCATGTCTTGGTCGACTATTTCCTCTATACCACTTATCTCTGTATATGCCTGCATTAAATTGTCTGGAATAGATTCTTTAAATGCGCCTAACTGAACATAATATTCTACTGTACCTCGAATGCCTGCTCTTAAATTCACATTGTTATAACTGATTACTTCATTGGAGTACTTTCTTTCATCATTAACATTGACTACAAATGCATCTTTATACCCTTTCTCTTGCAAAGTTTCTAAAAGCCTGTCTGCTTGTTTTCTATATACAAAATGTCCAATAACGTATCGAATAATTCCTTCATTGTCGATAAATACATCCACATTTTTGACCTCTCCGAACGAACTAATCGGGCTCGGGTTTAAATTGCTACCAATTTGTACCCCATATAATGCTGCTTTCGTGGTGTATTCTAATCGCTTGGTTAAAATGCCTCGGTTTGCTAATGCAGCGGTATCCAATTCAATTTTTTCCTCTTCCTCAATAAAAGTAGGATCATAGTTTTCTGGCGGAGGAATCACTTCATTCCAATTATCTGCAATAGCATTTTCTGCATAGGGACATTTTTGTAGGTGCCTACTTGCTTCATCAATAAAATATCCATCAACTCTTTCTGAATGTTTTTTAAATTCAATTAAAGCTTTAGCCGCTTCTGCACAGGAATCAACCTCAACCAATGCAATAGTTAAGTAATAGTATACATGAATCGGAGAACCATTCTCTTTAAAAGAGCCAATAATGTACTTTTCATTTACATTTTGTACTGCTTTTTTTAAATGAAATAAAGCTTCTCCTTGTGTGCCAACCAATTCGGTATAAGCTGCTCCCATTAAAAAATTGATATTCGCATTCTCTGGCTGGCTGACATATACTTTGCGCAATGATTTAATCGCCTCTTCAATATTTCTCTTGGCTAATAAAACCCTTGCTTTATCAAATTCCATTTCAAGACTGTCTTGTGACTGTGCATTAAAAAATACAAGTATAGAAATGGAAATCAGTATTAATTTTTTCATATCAATTAAAGTCTTTAGCCAGTTGCAATGAAATTTTCTTGCCATTTAATAATGCAACTACAAATGCATCCCTAATTCCAGATTCAATTACTTTACTTTCTTCCTCTTTAGCCTCTTCATAACTTTTGAATGATCCGACAGTTAAGAAAGTTATGTCATCTTGTTTTCTTTCTCGAAGTCCTTCAACATTGCAGTATAACCAAACTGTCTTATTTGGTATTTCTTCTTTATATGCGCCAATTTGAACATGATATGTAATTCGATTCCCTAATGAGGCTTTTATATTAATATCATTTACAGATATCACCTCATCAGAAAACTTACGGGCATTATTTACATCTACTATAAATGCATCTGGATAACCTTTGGCCTTAATTGCTTTTAATAAGGTAACTGCTTGGGAGCGATAAGAAAAATGTCCGATTACATATCTAATTAATCCACTTGTATCCATAAAAGCATCTACATTCTTTAAATCGTTAAATCTGCTTACAGGTACGACTTCATGAAATGCACCCAATTGTACACCAAACAAAGGATACTTGGTAGTAAATTCGACGGATTTGGTGATTATTTTTTTATCCACTTTATCAGCCGCCGGGCTTACTTCTTTTTCAGGATTATTCTGACTAATCAATTTGGGTTGTGCTACTTTTTTAGGGCTAACGTATGGCTCGAAGGTTGGAAATACCGGAATGGAATCTTGGGAAATTTGGCCTTTTGATTTGCTGCACTTTTTTAACCACTTCATGGATTCCTCCACATAATATTGATCATTATGGTAATATATCTTTAAGAATTTATTTCTTGCATTTTCCGCAGACTCACATTCGCCATTTTGTGCATGCGCAATGCTTAAATAGTAATAAACATAGATGGGTACTCTTTCTTCAGCAAGACTATTTGGATTATACTCAAAGGACATTTTTTGTGATGCCTCTGTCAATAATTGAACCGATTTTGGATTAACTATCTCTTCTTCTACATAACACAATCCAATTAGATATTTGAGATTTGAGTTGTCTGGATATTTTTCCTGTAAATAATGCAAATAAGGAATTGCCTTTAAGATCCGTCTTTGAGATAAATGTTGTTTGGCTATATTGAAGTTATGTTGAAAGTCACTTTGCTTGGCAACCAACTCTAATGAACTAGCAAACAACAACAAAAACAATACTTTAGTTGCTATAGTAATCCTCATCCTTATGACAAATGTAATTTGTAGATAGTGGGTTGAGAACACATTTAGAAATAGCTTTTAACAGTTTCTATGTGTAAAACTTAAATACTGATATCGATAATTTTAAGTGGCCTTTTCTCAGAAATTTTATACCTCCTATGGATCAGTTCTCTAAATAGGAATGAGCTTGCCCAAAAACCCGCGGTTAAATTGATCGCTTGTCTTGTCACTATCGGAGAGTCATTGTTAATCAAACGGTTAAAGGAAGTCAATGGAATGTATGCAATCCCTCCAGCATAACAAAATCTAGAAACTAAATCCAAGATTGAGCCTTGTTTGTAAGTGTGAATAGCAAGAACAGAATCCAGAAAGACTTCTTTTTGTCCAACGATGAAACTGTTTTCCAGGATATTTTTTATTTGTCCACTAAATTTTCGTCCATTTTTTAACTTGAGCGTTATTGGGTCGCCAACATAATATCTAATTCGTTTTACCTTCCCACTCTTATCAAATGCTAATATCTTTTGTGCTTCAACAGATTTGATAAAGACACAAAAAATAACTGCAGTTATAACTTTTAGACAAGTTTTCAATGGCTATTCATATTTGATACAAACGTTTTGAGGTTCCGTAAAAAATTTCATCACTTCAAAACCTCCTTCTCTTCCAACGCCACTATTTTTAACTCCTCCAAAGGGAGTTCTTAAGTCTCTTACTAGCCAGCAGTTGACCCACAAAATTCCAGATTCAAGCTTTTGCGCAATGCGATTGACTCTAGTCGTATTTTCTGTCCATAAAATAGCTGCTAGTCCATAGCTTGTTGAATTAGCATACTGCAATACTTCTTCTTCAGAGCTAAATGGCATTATAGTTACAACAGGTCCAAATATTTCCTCCTGATTTGTCCTGCAATCATGGCTTAAACCTTCAATTACAGTTGGCTCCACAAACCAGCCATTTAATCCATTTTCGCTCAAGTCCAATTGTTTACCTCCACACAAAATAGTCCCACCTTCTTCCTTCGCCAATTCAATATAAGAAATCACCTTTTCCATGTGGGCTTTTGAAACCAATGCACCTTGTTTACTTTCCTTGCTTTTTGGGTCACCAACTTTCAAATTTTTTACCTCTTGAATAAAATCTTGCTTGAACTTCTCATAAATACCTTCCTGTACAAAAACTCTAGAACCACATAAACAAATTTGCCCTTGATTGGCAAAGGAAGAATGAACAGTAGTTTTTAGCATTTTTTCATAATCACAATCCTCAAATATGATATTTGGATTCTTGCCTCCTAACTCTAAAGAGAGTTTTTTAAACATAGGTGCTGCGATCCTCGCAATTTCTTTTCCGGTAGCGGTACCCCCAGTAAAAGATATCACAGGAATATTTTTATGTGATGTCATTGCAGCTCCAACTTTATGTCCAAATCCATGCACAATATTCAATACTCCTTTTGGAAGTCCAGCTTCAATGCAAATCTTGGATAGTAAATAGGCAGTATATGGAGTAATTTCAGATGGTTTAGCAATTACACAATTACCGGTAGCGAGTGCTGGTGCTATTTTCCAACTAAATAAATATAAAGGGAGGTTCCATGGAGAAATACAAGCAACCACTCCAATTGGTTTTCTGAGGGTATAATTAATCGCTCCACTTTCCATGAAATGAGATTCAGAAGCAAAGTGCAAAATTCCAGTAGCAAAAAACTTGAAATTCTCAGAGGCTCTAGGAATGTCTACTCTTTTGGCAAGTGCTAAAGGTTTTCCATTGTCCCTAGACTCTGCTTCGGCAAACTCATCGAAATGTTCAATAATTAAATCTGAAATTTTCATCAAAATAGCTGAACGCTCTTCTTTGGAGGTTTTAGACCAACTCTCAAATGCAACCTTAGATGATTGAACTGCTTTTTCTACATCATTTTCATCAGAATCAGGAATTAAACTATAAACTTCACCCCGTGCTGGTTCAAAATTTTCAATATAGTTACCTGAGGATGGAGGTATCAATTCCCCATTGATATAATTTGATAATTTTTCCATTCAATTAATTTGAAATAAAAATATTGAAAATGAAAAAAAGAGCAATCAAATTGATTGCTCTTCCCCTGTAATTAATCAAACTATTGTTTAACACCTATTATGCTACGAATTGCATTATACCTTAGAAATGTTTGATGAATCAAATGTACTTACATACAGATGTATGAAATGTTAAGGAATTCCTAAGAGCTGTTAATTTGTGTTAAGCATGTTATCTTCATACTCTTTTCCTTTACTTTAGATTTAGAATGGGTAAGAACCGACTTCAAATTCTAATTCTTTTTTCTCTTGTTAGTATCATTTCTTTGATTGCAATTCAAGTTTATTGGATAAAAGCATCATTTGAAACACAACAAAAAAAGTTTGACCAATCCGTAATGGAAGCAATGAAAAATGTTTCCAAAAAATTAGAACGCGAAGAAGCCATCACAAAAGTTACTACCAAACTATTTGATCAATCCGATTTCTCTGAAAGCTTTGGTTTAGATTCCACTTTGGGATTAGGAACCTTTTCTATTCAAAATCCTATGGATAAGTCAGAATTAATCGAAAGGCAATTCCGATCTAAACAAGCTCCAGCCGATCAGTTAAAAATAAGATTTACACCACCAGCCAATCAGGATTCTTCTTTTTTCATCATTAAAAATACCAAGAAGCGTATTTTAAGTTCTAATGTGAATTACAGCAGTTCTGCAAGCCAGAGTAAAGACTCCTTGTTTGAAGATCAAATTCGGAATAAGGCTACTCTGATTAACAATATGGTTAATGAATTGGCATTGATTAGCATCTCAAAAAATATTAATGAGCGTATTTCACACGATCAAATAGACTCCTTGTTTACAACAGAATTACTCGCCATTGGAATCCAAACAGATTTTGTCTTTGATATTCTTGACATTGAAAGCAATTCATTGAGTTTCTGGAGTGAAAATGTCATGGCAGAGGAAATAAAAAACACACCCTATCAAGTGAGCTTATTTCCGAACGATTATTTCGTCCAAAGCGATAAGCTACTCTTGTATTTCCCCGATCAAATTAATTATGTGCTTAAGAATAGTTTTAAAGTATTGACTGTTACAACACTTTTAGTCATCATTCTTATTTATTTGTTTTATACTTCAATATCTACCATATACAAACAAAAGAAATTATCACAGGTTAAAAATGATTTCATAAACAACATGACCCATGAGCTGAAAACCCCAATTTCAACCATTTCTCTTGCATGCGAGGCATTGGGAGATAAAAGTATCCGGATCGAAGAGAATCAACAAAATCTTTATGTGAATATGATCAATGATGAAAATAAAAGGTTATCGGTTTTGGTTGACAACGTCTTAAAGAGTGCTATATGGGATTCATCAGAATTAAAGTTAAAAATTGATAAACTAGATCTTCATCAGATAATACTTAAGGTTGCAAGGAGTTTTGAAATTCAAATAAAAAATAAAGGCGGTGATCTTGCGCTGAAATTGGCAGCAAATAACAGCAAAATAATGGGCGATAAGGTTCACATCTCCAATGTAATATTCAATTTATTGGACAACGCAAATAAATACAGTCCTGAGAATCCAAACATTTTGATTGAAACCAATAATTATGAAGGTTTCATCGAAATTTCATTTAAAGATGATGGACAAGGAATTTCAAAAGAACATCAAAAGAAAATTTTTGATAAATTTTACAGAGTCTCAACTGGCAATGTTCACGATGTTAAAGGTTTTGGACTTGGATTAAGTTATGTTAAACGAATAATAGAAACTCATCATGGAAAAATACGGATCAGAAGCGTGGTCGGACATGGAACAACAGTCACCATCAGCATTCCAACAGAAAGAAATTAAAATGTCGAAAGTATTATTGGTAGAAGATGATGATAATCTCGGAAAGTTATTGACAGATTATCTAAAAATGAAAAACTATGAAGTTGTTTTGAAAAGAGACGGAGAGGCTGGTCTTAAGGCTTTTGTTGATAAAACTTATGATTTGTGCATACTGGATGTTATGTTGCCTAAAAAAGATGGCTTCACATTGGCCAAGGAAATTAGGTCGATGAAATCGAAGACTCCAATTATTTTTTTGACGGCTAAATCAATGGAAGACGATGTAAAGGAAGGATTTCAGTCTGGAGCTGATGACTACATTACAAAGCCATTTAGTATGGAGATATTGCTAATGAGAATTGAAGCTTTGATGCGAAGAGTAGATCAACTGAAAAAAGAATTGAAGGAAATAACTGAATTCAAAATAGCAGACTACACTTTTAATCCTGACAAGCGAATAATTCGAAGGGGAGATTTTGAGAAAAAACTTACCTCAAAAGAAAATGAAGTTTTAAGACTACTTTGTATGCATCAAGGTGAGATCGTAGATAGAAATGATGCACTTAACATGATTTGGGGAGACGACAACTACTTCAACTCTAGAAGTATGGATGTGTACATTACAAAAATTAGGAAAATCTTTAAGGAGGACGATAATATTGAAATTATAAACAGCCACGGTAAAGGATTCAAGCTTTTAATAGATTAGTTGCCTTTTATAGAGGCTTTCCATATATTTGAATGGAAGTAAACTTTTATGGAAAAAATCCTTTATCCTACTGATTTTTCTGACAATTCCGAGCAGGCATTTCCTTATGCTCTGGACTTGGCATATTTATTAAATGCAGAGCTTACAATATTCAATGCCTATAAACTTCCGTATTCAAAGTCCAACTTATTGGTTTCTATTGGAGATCGAATGCAAACCGATTCCGAAAAGGCACTTAAAGAGTTAAAATCTAGAGCACTAAGCACTCCAAAATACAAAAATTTAAAGATAAACACCCTCTCTTTACCTGGTGGGTTTGTCTCTCAAATCCCAAAAGTTGCCAAAGACGATAACTCCAATATTATTGTGATGGGCACTAAAGGTGCAAGTGGGTTGAAAGAAATGTTTATTGGTAGTAATACTTTGGAGGTAATACAAATTACGCATTGTCCAGTGCTAGCAGTACCTCAGGACGCTACCAATGCAAAGGTTGATAAAATTGCAATGGCAACTGACCTAAGAAAGGTACAAGAGCTTGAACAGTTAAAGCCTTTGTTTGAAATGGCTAGAATTTGCAGGGCAAGCATCGAGTTTGTTAATATCATTAGGCCGGATGATCCTTTTTCAGCTGATGAAAGATCAAGACAGATGATAATGTTGGAAGAAATGGCAGGTGATATTCAAACTTCCATGTATTTTTCTACAAATGAAGATATCATAAGCGGCTTAAGTGAATACATGACCAATATTCAACCGGGGATGTTTGCAATGTTAGCTAGAAAACACAGCTTATTTGAAAGAATATTTTCAAAATCTATTACCAATCAACTTTCTGTAAGAACAGATATTCCATTGCTGGTACTTGACGAATAATACGGTATGCTTTTTGTAATTTCACAGCGCTAAAAACAACCGTTTCTTGAGAAAGTCTATTCTCTACCTATTCCTAATAATTATTTCATTCACTGCTTGCAACGATTCTAGAAAATTGCTCAGTGGAAATAGGAAAACTGCACAATCTTCTAAACCCAGTGGTAAATATAAAAATCCCACCATGTTTAGTACGGTTAACCCATTTCAAGGCAGGGCTAAAGCCAAACTAAATAAGAGCAAGAAGAAGAGACTTAAATTGTTTAAGTCAAGACACAAGCAGAGAGGTACTTTTAGAAAAAATAAAAAACCTGGCAGAGGATTTGATATGAAAAGAACTTTATCCAGAAATAGAATCAAAAGTTCTGGCAAAAGAGCAAAAAGCAGTGGAAGCAAAAAAAGTAAGAAGAAGAATCTTTTCAATACCAAGAAAAAGTAAGCCTTACGGGCGATTAATACGGTTTCAGACTAGTAAAATTCCAAAAGTTTATTATTTTTATCTTTTTGGAAAAAATTTGAATTTGAAGTTAAAACTGGGAGTTCTTCTTATTTCAATACTCGCTATTGTTTATTCCTTTGGACCTCCAGAACAGGGTCCTAAGGTGGATACAAATGCCAAAATTAAAGCAGTATTCATCTATAATTTTACACGTTACATTGAGTGGCCATCCGACTATCAAGCCGGAGAGTTTACCATTGGAATATTAGGGGAGAATGATGCCTTGCAGCAAGAATTGACAAAAATGTCGAAGGTAAAGAAGGTATCTAATCAATCTTTTTCTATACGCACATATGGCTCATTAACAGAAGTTTCCAATCCACACATCCTATATATTCCTGGCGAAAATACTAGCGAATTAAATAATGTTGTAACCAAATTGAATGGAAAGAGTACACTTATAGTTACAGAAAAGCCAGGGATGGCTAGGCAGGGGTCAGCGATCAACTTTGTTGTGGATGGAAATAGGCAAAAATTTGAATTAAATAAATCAAATGTTGAAAGACACAATTTAAAAGTTGCATCAGCACTAGAAAAACTAGCTGTATTAGTTAACTAATATGCTGTAATATGAAAAGAATCACATACATATCAGTTTTATTCTTCATCTGCAATGCCATGGTTGCTCAGAATAAGCTGACAAATGCTGTATATAATTTTCGGGAGAAGGAATACGACAAGGCGAAAGAGTTGATTGATGCAGCAGCCGAAGACACCCTTTTTAAGGATAATGCCTCAACATGGTATTTTAGAGGTACTATTTATAAAGGAATATTTAAAGAAAGAGAATTCGACAATAGGGAATCACCTCTAAGACTAGAAGCAGTAGAATATTTTAAACATTCTTTGTCGATTGAAGATACTGGGGTTTATGCAAATGGCTGCAAGGGGAGTTTACAATACCTAGCGCAAACCCTTTATAATCATTCTGCGATATCATTTGACCCACAAAACTATCCCATAGCGATTACAAACTATGAGCGGTATAAGGAAATTATTGAATTTGTTAATCCAGAAGAAGATTTTACGGAAAAAGACATCATGTTTAATTTGGCTCTAGCTACTACCTATGCTAGAATAGCAGAACAAGACACACTGCTTACCGAAGAATTCATGAAAAAATCTTTGGATCTATACCACAATGTATTGGAATTAGACTCTAATAACATTAGTGCTAACTATAACATTGGAATTATTTACTACAATCAAGGTGTGGAGATTGTGAATAATATGGATTACAGTATGGATCTTATTGAATTGAATGCAGTTCAAGACAGAATTATTCAGTTGTTCAGACAATCCTTGCCATTTATGAAAAAGGCTTATGACTTAAATCCAAAAAGAAAAGAAACACTTATTGGATTGCAAGGGATTTACTTCAGTTTGAATGACATTCCTAAGTCCGAAGTATACAAAAAACAACTAGAACAATTAGAACAACAAGGAGACCAGCCTCTCAACCAAAAACTAGAAAAAGACTCCTTGAATATCAAACAAGATGATCCTAAAAATTCTGATGATTCGCAACCCAAATCAGAAGGAGAATAATGGCTGCTAGATTCACCATAGGCAAAAAAATAAGCTTAGGATTTGGAATTCTCATCTTACTTACACTTGTTGTCTTTGTGTGGACCTATGTAACGCTTCAACACAGTAGAAAAATCAATGATGAAATTAGCAGTGTCAATACTCCTTCAGTTAAGGCTCTGCAGGAATTAAAGTTTTCAATACTTGAGACTAAACTTTTTCTGATCAGTTGGATAAAAGAACAAAACGATCACGAGGATAAACAACGATTAAAAGATTATAGAGATAAAGAGTACCCTATTCAAAAAACCGAACTCATCAACATCTCAAAGAATTGGTCGGTTGAAGAACAAGACTCCTTAGATGTTTTACTGGAGAATATTGATATGCTATTTGCAAGTCAATTTATTGAGGTCATGGATGTGTTGCAAGAATTTGAATCCTATGATGACCCAATGAATATCTTTTTTGCGAATAATAGCATTGAAGCTGGGGGCGGTATTGCTATAAACTATGATATGGTTATGAAAAACCTCAATGGTTTAATAAACAATCAAAAAGACATTGCAAACAACGCAAATACTGAGATGTTTAGCTCATTTGAAACATTAAAGTTTTTGGTAAGAAACCTTGGAGTAGCCTTAATCATCATGGGGGTTATCATTGCATTATATACCACCCGTTCTATAGTTCGCCCAGTTCAAAAATTAAAGGCAGTTGCCGTCAAGTTAGGAAGAGGGGTGTTTCCAGCCGCTGCAATGAAAGTAGGAAACGATGAAATTGGAGAAATGACAGCAGCAATGAATAATGTTGTTGATGGGTTGAAGCGAACTAAAAACTTCGCAACTGAAGTAGGGTCAGGAAATTTTGATACAGATTACAAACCCTTAAGTAGTAAAGATAGCTTAGGTAAGGCATTATTAAAGATGCGTGACGATCTAGCTGAAAACGAAAGAATGCTTGAGGAAAAAGTGAGGCAAAGAACTGCAGAGGTTGTAAGACAAAAGGAAGAAATTGACAAGCAAAAAGAGCAAATTGAAGAGTACTTTGTTCAAGTGACTGATAGTATCAAGTATGCGCAAAAAATCCAAGAAGCAATCCTTCCTCCAGATCATCATGTAAGCCGTTTATTACCGGAATCCTTTATACTGTATCGTCCAAAAGATATTGTAAGTGGTGATTTCTATTGGTTGGGAGAAGCAAAAGACAAGGTGTTTTTTGCTGCTGTTGATTGTACAGGACATGGTGTTCCTGGAGCATTTATGTCTATCGTAGGTTATAACCAACTTAAACAAGCCATAATAACAACCGGTGGAAGTAACCCTGCTGAAATTTTGGATCATTTGAATCAGGGTGTATCAGAAACATTGCATCAAACCGATGAAAACTCAACCAGTAAAGATGGAATGGATATCGCCATTTGCTCTTTAAATCATAAAACATTAGAATTAGAGTATGCTGGCGCATTTAATCCGCTTTATCTGTTAAGAAATGATGAAATAATTGAAACCAAGGGAAATAAGTTTCCTATAGGATCCTTTCTCGATGGAGAAACACCAAACTTCACCAACCACAAAATACAATTGGAAAAAGGCGACCAATTGTATATTTTCTCAGATGGCTATGCCGATCAATTTGGCGGTCCAAGAGGCAAGAAGTTCATGTATAAGAGATTTAGAGAGTTGCTTGTTTCTAACAGCAAAGAATCATTAGGCAAACAAAAAGAGCTTTTAAAAGAGGCTTTATTTGATTGGATGAAGAACGAAGAACAAGTAGATGACATCCTAGTTATCGGCGTTAGAGTTTAATTACTACCTTTAGAGCTCCTTGATTATACGCTACTTAGATGCTTGAAAACCTTAAGCTTGAAAAAGTCATTTTTATTGATGTAGAAACCGTTCCTCAATATTCGGAGTACAAACAACTAAGTAATAAATGGAAAGAACTTTGGGATAAAAAAGCCAATTATTTCACAAATGAAGATCAATCTCCAGAAGACATATACAATAGAGCAGGAATATATGCTGAATTTGGTAAAGTGATTTGTATCTCTGTAGGCCTGTATAGAAGAATTAAAGCCAAAACAACATTTAGAGTTAAGTCCTTTTTTGGGGATAATGAAAAGGAGGTTCTGAAGGACTTCTGTGAGTTACTTAATAATCATTTTTCCTCATCAGAACACTTATTATGCGCACATAACGGAAAAGAGTTTGACTTTCCATTTCTTGCAAGGCGAATATTGATCAATGGATTGAAATTACCCAATATTTTGGATATTGCAGGAAGAAAACCTTGGGAAGTACAACATTTAGATACCCTACAGTTGTGGAAGTTTGGCGATTATAAACATTATACCTCTTTAGATTTGTTAACCCATATATTTAACATCCCTTCTCCAAAAAACGACATGGATGGTTCAGATGTAGCCAAAGTGTATTGGGAAGATAAAAACTTGGATCGCATCGTTAAATATTGCCAAAATGATACTTTAGCAGTAGCTCAATTGTTGTTGCGGTTTATGGGTAAAACGCTTATTAAAGTAAAAGAAATCAGTTACTCCAATTCATGAATAAGGACCTGATCCAAATAAATAATTTAAGTATTTCATTCCATTCGGATGGCGAAAAACTGGAGGTTGTTAAGAACCTTTCATTCGCTATTCAAAAAGGAGAAACATTAGGAATTGTAGGGGAGTCTGGGTCAGGCAAATCGATTACCTCATTGGCCATTATGGCCCTATTAAACCCAGCCGCAAGAATTACTTCAGGATCAATTCGATTTTCCGAAGCGAATGAGAATGTCAACTTATTAGAATTAAATGAAGCTCAAATTCGAGCTTATAGAGGGAATAAAATTGCGATGATATTTCAAGAACCCATGACCTCCTTAAATCCGGTATTAAAATGCGGAGAGCAAGTGGCTGAAGCGATAAGGTTGCATCAAAATCTAGGTAAAAAGGAAGCTAAGCTTGAAGTCATTAAATGGTTCAAAGAGGTTGAATTGCCTAGACCGGAACAAATCTATGATGCTTATCCGCATCAAATATCAGGTGGGCAAAAACAAAGGGTAATGATTGCAATGGCGATGTGCAATAATCCCAATTTACTAATTGCAGATGAACCTACTACTGCTTTAGATGTAACTGTGCAAAAGAGAATCATCGAACTCATTCAAAGATTACAAGCAAAGCACCAAATGAGTGTGATTTTTATAACGCATGATTTAGGAGTTGTTTCAGAAATTGCACATCGGATAGTAGTCATGAAAAGTGGGGAGAAAGTTGAAGAAGGGCTCACAGATGAAATTTTTAAAAACCCTTCTAACCCATATACCAAAGGACTGATCGCTTGTCGCCCTCCAATGGATTATCGCTTATCCCGCTTACCTATCGTACAAGACTTTCTTTCATTGAAGGGAGGAGTGACTATTCAAGAACACATCAACTCCCTTAAGGTTCCGAATAAATCAACCACAGAGCAAATAAGCTATTGGAAAGAAAAACCTGTATTGTTAGAAGTCCAAGGCTTGAAAACCTATTTTCCAGTACAAAAAGGAATATTCAGAAAAACGGTGGATCATGTGAAAGCAGTGGATGAGGTTAGTTTTAAAGTACATAAAGGGGAGACATTGGGGCTAGTTGGTGAGTCCGGTTGTGGGAAAACTACCTTGGGAAGAAGTATCTTAAGGTTAATAGAGCCTACTGATGGCGTTATTTCATTTGACGGAAAAGATATATCTAAAATCAGTCAAAAGCAGTTGAAACCCTATCGAAAAAATTTACAAATCATATTTCAGGACCCTTACTCTTCGTTGAATCCAAAAATGAAAATTGGACAAGCAATCTTGGAGCCCATGCAGGTTCATAAAATATTACAAAACGATAGTGAAAGACGTGAAAAAGTAATTGAACTTTTAGAAACTGTAGGAATGCATGCAGATCACTATAATCGCTACCCACATCAGTTTTCAGGCGGTCAACGACAAAGAATTTGCATTGCGAGAACGCTCGCATTATCTCCAGAGTTTATCATTTGCGATGAGTCTGTTTCTGCTCTAGATGTATCCGTTCAAGCACAGGTATTGAATCTTTTGAACGAGCTTAAAGAGAAGTTTGACTTTACCTATATTTTTATTTCTCATGATCTATCTGTTGTTAAATATATGTCCGATCGAATGATCGTAATGAAGTCTGGCAGAATTGAAGAAATGGGAATTGCGGAAGAAATATACAATAACCCAAAATCTGAATACACGCAAAATTTAATTTCTGCTATTCCTAGAGTTAAGCTCAATTAAAAGCACTTCATGAACATTGTTACTTCATAAGTGTTCCTATTGCGTGAATACCTTAATAAGAACAACATTTTTACCGCAAAGCATTGAGGAGGCTTGGGATTTTTTTTCTAATCCGCTTAATTTAAAGACCATAACACCGGATTACATGGGTTTTGAAGTGACATCTAAACCTCAAAATAAAATGTATGCAGGTATGATTATTAGCTATAAAGTGTCTCCTATGTTTAATATTCCAATGAACTGGGTTACAGAGATCAGTCATGTTGAAGAGCATAAGTTTTTTGTTGATGAGCAAAAAATTGGTCCGTATAAGTTATGGCATCATCAACACCACTTTGAGGCCATCAAAGGAGGAGTAAGAATGACAGATATTGTAAACTATAAACCACCAATGGGGTTTATTGGACAAGCAATGGTGCCCATATTTATAAAATCAAAATTGAATGATATATTCAATTATCGAAGCAAGAAAATAGAAGAGCTATTTGGAACATTTTCTTAATTCAATGCTTTTTTATAAGTCTCTATGGCTCTTTCTCTAGCGAATTTATGATCTACAATAGGTGTTGGATAGCTTAGCTCATTGAGATTCTTTATCCACTTGTTTATGTAGACCATATTTTTATCGAACTTTTGCGCTTGAGTTAAAGGGTTGAATACCCTAAAATATGGTGCTGCATCTACTCCTGTTCCTGCGGCCCATTGCCAATTGCCATTGTTCGATGCCAGCTCATAATCTAATAGTTTTTTAGCAAAATAAGCTTCACCCCATTTCCAGTCTATTAGCAGATGTTTGCATAAAAAACTTGCTGTAATCATCCGGACCCTATTGTGCATATGACCTGTCTCATTTAATTCACGCATTCCAGCGTCCACCATTGGAAAACCGGTATCACCTGTACACCAACGATTATATTCTTGCTCATTATTCCTCCAAACTATATTATCATATTTTGCGTTAAAATTCTCACTTACAACATGGGGATAATGATAGAGAATCATCATAAAAAATTCCCGCCATATTAGCTCTTTTAAATAAGTATAGCTTTTATCCTTGGTTTCTCTTATTAGCTTTCGAATACTTATGGTACCGAAACGCAAATGAACCCCAACTTTTGAAGTTCCTTCAACGGCTGGAATATTTCTTTTGTCTTCATATTGCAACAAAAGGTTATCGCCAATATTGAATTCATCGGGCAATATATCTGAGGTCTTAAAGCCCATTAACTTTAAAGGAGGAACTTGCTCTGGTTCACTTTCTATGTAGTTTGAATATTGTTCTGACAAATAGGGCTTGATGTGCTCGGACTTAAACTGTGATAACCACTTTTTGCTGTATGGTGTGTACACTAGATAAGGAGTGCCGTTTCCCTTTATGATTTCATCCTTTTCAAAAATTACCTGATCCTTATCACTAAAGAAATTTACACCAGCTGCTTTACATAAGTTAGATATTTTCTGATCTCTGGAAATTGCATATGGTTCATAATCCCTATTCGAATAAACTGCTTCAACTTGGAAATTGTCTAGTACATTTTGAATCACCTCTTCCGCTTTGCCGTAATAGCAATGTAACCTGCTTCCTTTTTGAATCAATTGCTTATTGATTCTTTCCAGTTGGTTGTGAATAAAAGTCAATCTGGCATCTGATTTATCTTCTAAATCATTTAAAATGTTGCTGTCGAAAACAAATATGGGTAAGACTTTTAATCCTGAGCTTAAAGCTTGATAAAGGCCATGATTATCTTCTAATCTCAGATCACGTCTGAACCAAAATACATTTACTTTACCCATCCGAGCTGATAACGAAACCAGGAGCTTAGTAGCAGTAAATATTTCTGTGAATTTGGAATTCTAATTCTCCTCTGCATTACTTCTTCCGGTTCAAGTGATTCAATTTTTTTGAATAAAGCCAAATAATAAATATATGCGGTATAAACCCCAAATTTTGAATTCTTAGGTAATCGAACAATTCCAGAATAAGCATTGTCAAAGTCCTTTTGTATTTCTTTTTCGATTCGCTTCTTATCTTCAATTGAAAACTGATCCGGCTTTACATTTGGGAAATAACTTCTTTCCCTCCATTCATAATCTGCTTTTAGATCTCTTAAAAAATTGACTTTTTGAAAAGCAGATCCTAAGCTTTTCGCAAATGGAATAAGTTCATGGAAAAGTGCATCTTGTTTATGACAAAAAACCCTAAGACACATTAATCCCACCACCTCTGCTGATCCGTAAATATATTCCTCATAATCTGCCTGTTGATACGATTTTTTATTGAGGTCAAAGCGCATACTCTTCAAAAATGCTTTTATGTATTCATGATCAACTTTATACTTATTTACGACTCCCTGAAAACTATGCAGTATTGGATTTGTATCCATTCCATTTATTAGAGATTTAAATGTTTTTTCTTCAAAATCGTCGAGTAATTGTTCTTGATTTAAATCGTGAAATGTGTCCACAATTTCATCGGCAAGTCGAACGAATCCGTATATCGCATATATTGGATTGTGAACTTCTTTGGCTAAAGCCCTAATTCCTAACGAAAAAGATGTGCTATAACAATTTGTGAGTAGTTTGCTACTCTTAATTGCCATCCTATTGTACTCTTCAACCATCGCGTATGTTTAGCCTTTTACAATTTCATTGGCAACAACTTCACCCGAAATTATTGATGGTGGCACGCCTGGCCCTGGAGTTGTTAGCTGACCAGTATAAAATAGGTTCTTTAGCTTCTTATTTCTAATTGACGGTTTCAATATTGCAGTTTGTCTAAGTGTATTGGCCAAGCCATAAGCGTTTCCCTTATATGCATGATAATCTTCTTCAAAGTTTTGATGTGCATATGACCTTTTAAAGATAACATGATTTTTCACCTCTTCTCCAAGCTTCTCCTCTATCCGTTTCATTATTAGGTTGTAATATCGATCTCTGGTTTCTTCATTATCCTCTAAGTTTGGTGCTACCGGCATTAAAATGAAGATATTCTCTTTTCCCTCTGGGCAGACTGTGTGATCTGACCTTGAACTTGCACAGATGTAAAATAAAGGTTTTGATGGCCATTTAGGTTCATCGTAGATTTCTGTTGCATGCAAGTCAAACTCCTCGTCAAAAAACAAATTGTGGTGTTCCAGTTTTGCAATTTTCTTATTTAATCCCAAATAAAAAATGAGTGCAGAAGGTGCAAGTTTTCGTCCTTCCCAATATTTTGCTGAGTAGTTTCTATATTTTTCATTTAAAAGCGTTTCCGTATGTCGATAATCTGCTCCCGAGACAAATATATCTCCCTTTATTTCTTCCGTTTCAGTTGATATTGAAATCACTTTCGAATTTTCAACATTTATACTTTTCACCTCTTGATTGGTTCTAATTTCTACTCCCAATTCAACTGCTAAGGATTGCATTCCCTCGATTATTTTGTGCATACCGCCTTTGGGGTACCATGTACCCAACTTAAGGTCAGCATAATTCATCAAACTATATAATGCAGGTGTTTCTTCGGGCTTAGCACCTAAGAAAAGCACAGGAAATTCGAGAATCTTGATTAACCGTTTATTGGTAAAAAGTTTCTTTACATGTTTGCTCAATGGCTGAAACAACTGTAACCTAAACAACCCTTTAATTACGTCCCAATCAATAAACTCAGTAATGGATTTTGATGGCTTATAAACCAAGCGATTCATCCCAACTTTATATTTGAATGCTGCCTCTTTTAAAAAGTAGTTTAATTTTTTTCCACCTTCTTTTTCATGTTTATCAAAAAGGGTTTGGAGTTCACTATATTCTGCAGGTATATCCGTATAATCTCCTTCTTCCCAAAACACCCGATAAGAGGGGTCTAACCTCTTTAGATCATAATAATCGGAAACCTTCTTACCAAATGATGAGAAAAACCTTTCGAACACATCTGGCATCCAATACCAGCTGGGGCCCATATCAAATGTGAAACCACTGTCGCTAAATTTTCTGGCCCTACCTCCACAGCTATCATTTTTTTCAATCAAGCTTACTTGGTATCCAGCTTTTGCTAAAAAACAAGCAGAAGACAATGAGGAAAAGCCAGTTCCAATAATGATTACTTTTTTGCCCACTAATTAAAGCTAAACTCAGGCAAAGTAGACATTAATTTTTTCCTGGCGAGAAAGATTCTACTTTTTACAGTACCTATAGGCAATTGCAACTCATCTGCAATCTCTTTGTACTTAAACCCCTCATAATGCATTAAAAAGGGAGTCCTGCTATCTTGCTCTAAATTGTCAATGGCCTTTTTAACTTCTTTGAAATTTATTTCAGAATCTGGCATGTTATTGTTTTCATTTTTGCCATTGTTAATGAAATAATTTTCTTCTGTATCGTCTATAAATGTTCTCGAACGACTTGATCTCCTGTAGTTATTAATGAAAGTGTTTTTCATGATTGTATATAACCATGCTTTGAGGTTAGTCCTTTCTCTAAACTTATCCCGATATCTCAATGCTTTTAAATAAGTCTCTTGCAATAAATCCTCAGCATCTTCTTGATCAGCAGTTAGCTTTAAAGCAAAATACTTTAAGGGGTTTTGGAAAGATAAAATCTGTTGATTAAATTCAATTGCCGTCATTTTGTTTAACGTTTTTGCTTCAAAGCTAAACATTGTTTAACGTTTTTGCAAAAAGATTAAACATTTTTTAAGAATCTACCCTAAGATATCAAGAGCTTCGTAATAATGTTTAAGTCGAATTGAGCCTTCAGGGTATTTTATAGAGAGTTTATTTTGATGTTCGTTTTCCAAGAAATGAACATTATTCGAAAGGAAAACCGTCAACTTTTCCAAATATTCTTCTACCCCCTTTTTATTTTTTAATACAGCGTACGTCAAAATAAAGTCTGGGTTAATACTCGTTGAAATATGCTTTATATCACTCAATGGCACTGAAGCTCCTAAATAATAAACAGATGCTCCTTTTTTCTTATACATATAGTGAAAAAACAGCAACCCTAATTCATGATACTCACCCTCAGGTAGATACAAAACAACTTTCGGACCGTCTTGGTTGGGCAAATTCTCAATCTCAGTCAATAATTTTTGTCTAATTAGGTTTGTTATTAAATGCTCTTGCGCTGGCAACAACTCATCGGTAAGCCATAAATAGCCTACTTTCCTCAAGAAGGGAATAAGAATTTCTTTAAAGGTGCTTTCAACACCTAACTCCTCTTTATATCCATCAATTAATTTGCCAAAACCTTGTACATTATAATCTAAACTTGCTATTACAAGTTCATTGATTTTCTTTTGGTTAGATGTGCCAACATCTTCAATCCTATTTACTTCAGAAGAAAGTTCTTCTTTATTGAAGGATGCTACTTTTGAAATCTTTACTCCTGTATTGTACAAAAGCGCAACATTCAAGAGTTTCTTTAATTCCTGATCTGAATAAAGTCGAATGTTAGACTCTGTTCTCTCGGGTTTTAGCAAATTATATCGCTTCTCCCAAATGCGAAGCGTATGCGCCTTTACTCCGGAGAGTTTCTCTAAATCTTTTATTGAGTAGTTACTCATTAGAATATATCTATCTTAAAGTAACAGAAAATTAGTAAAATGGTTCAACCTATTAATTATCACAAGAGAATTTGGACTTTATATTTGTTATAACAATATGGAGACCTCTCTTAAAACAAAAATATCAGCCGCTCCAAAGAAGCCAGGCATTTATCAATACTTTGACAAAGATGGTAAACTATTGTATGTTGGAAAAGCGAAAAATCTAAAGAATAGAGTTGCCTCTTACTTCACTTCAGAACGAACTAAAAGTGGAAAACTCAAACTACTTGTAAGAAAAATTGTAGATGTTAAATATATTCTTACTGAAAACGAAAAAGAAGCCTTACTACTTGAAAATAGCCTGATAAAGAAGCACCAGCCAAGATATAATGTCATGCTAAAGGATGATAAATCCTATCCTTGGATATGCATTAAAAACGAACCTATTCCAAGGGTGTTTGGAACTCGAAACATTAAACAAGATGGTTCTGAGTATTATGGCCCATATACCTCGGCTAGAATGATGAATGAGTTTCTGGACTTAATCCGAAAAAACTACAAACTCCGCAGTTGCTCTTATTTATTGAGTGAAGAAAATATTAGCAATCAAAAATTTAAACTGTGCCTAGAATATCACATTGGAAACTGTAAGGGTCCATGTGAAGGAAAGCAATCTAAAGAAGACTATGAGAAAAATATAAACGAAATCCGAAATATCATTAAAGGAAATGTAAACATCGTAAAAAATGAACTTAAATCGGCTATGAAAATGGCTTCAGATGGTTTGAGGTATGAAGAAGCTGGTGAGTATAAGTCTAAAATTGACACCTTAAGCCTATTTCAGAAAAAATCCACAGTAGTAAATCCATCTATTAAAAATGTAGACGTTTTTAGCTTGATAGAAGATGACGATTTGGCTTATGTAAATTATATGAAAGTGAACAATGGTGCAGTTATTCAAGGACACACCATTGAGCTAAAGAAAAAACTAGATGAGTCTAAAAGTGAGTTGTTGGAAATCGCAATTACAGAGATGAGAAGCAGGTTTCAGAGCAACTCCAAAGAAATAATAGTACCATTTATTCCAGACTTCGAACTTACTGGGGTCAAATTTTATATGCCCCAAAGAGGAGATAAAAAAAGACTAATTGAACTCTCTGAAAGAAATGCAAAGTATTATCAATTTGAAAGACGCAAACAAGCTGCACAAACCGACCCAGAAAGACACAGCAACAGAATCCTAAAATCTTTGAAGGAAGACTTAAGGCTTAAGAGTTTACCAAGACACATTGAATGTTTTGATAATTCCAACATACAGGGCAGTGATCCTGTTGCAGCATGTGTAGTGTTTAGAAATGCAAAGCCAGCCAAAAAAGAGTACAGGCATTTTAATATTCAATCCGTAATAGGTCCAGACGACTTTGCTTCTATGGAAGAAGTTGTGCATCGCCGATATAAACGACTAATTGAGGAAAGCAGCGATTTGCCCCAACTTATCGTAATTGATGGTGGTAAAGGTCAATTAAATGCTGCATTAAAAAGCCTAGAACTCCTAGGGTTAAGGGGTAAAATTGCTATCATTGGTATCGCGAAGCGACTAGAAGAAATTTACTTTCCAGGGGATAAATATGCGCTTCATTTGGATAAGAAATCTGAAAGCTTAAAAGTCATTCAACATTTGAGAAATGAAGCCCACAGATTTGGAATAACTCACCATAGAAACAGAAGATCTAAATCTGCAATAAAAACAGAGTTATCTCAAATTAAAGGTATTGGGGCAAGTAATGCAGAAAGCTTGTTGCGAAAGTTCAAATCGGTTAAAAGAATTAAAGAAGCCACACTTGAAGAGCTTCAATCCACCATTCAAAACAGCAAGGCAAAGATTGTTTGGGAGTATTTTAAAAATATTGATAACTAAACCAATTGATCTGCAAGTATTCTCATTTCAACTGCAGGTGATATCTTTTCATATAGTATTCGATATACAGCAGTTGCAATTGGAATAGCAACTTGATGCTTCTCATTGATTTTAATGATGCTTTTTGCTGCATAATAACCTTCTGCGGTCATATTCATTTCCATCTGAGCCGACATTACGGAGTAACCTTTGCCAACCATACTCCCAAAGGTTCTATTCCTTGAGAATTGTGAATAAGCCGTAACCAATAGATCTCCCAAATAGGCCGAAGACTTTACATCTCGATGAATTGGGTTTAATGCATCTACAAACCTTTCAATCTCTTGCACCGCATTGGAGATTAAGACTGCTTGGAAATTATCTCCATAACCCAAGCCATGAAAAATCCCAGAAGCAACTGCATATATGTTCTTTAATACTGCAGAAACCTCCGTACCAAAAAGGTCATCAGACAAGTGGGTTTTAATGTATCTACACTCTAATATATCGGCCATATCTTTGGCCAATTCTTGGTTTTGACAAGCTACGGTTAAGTAAGATAACCTCTCCAGAGCTACCTCTTCTGCATGACAAGGGCCGCAAATAATTCCTATCTGTTCGTAGGGTGTATTAAATCTCTTGTGAATAAAAGTAGCTGGAATTTGATGGAGCTCGGGAACAATTCCTTTAATGGCCGAATAAATTATTTTGTCCGCAAGATCTTCATTGTTTCTATCCCCAAAAACATCCATTAGAAATGCCGAAGGAGTAACCAAGACAATGTGCTTGGATTTTGAAATGATATCCGTTAAGTCATTGCTAACATTTATTTTATCTCTTTCGAATTGAACAGAAGATAAATACCTTGGGTTATGCAGGTATTTATTGATGTATTTCGCTTTATCAGAATTACGCATCCACCAGTGAACTTTATCCACATTATTGCAGAGTAACTTCACAATGGCAGTAGCCCAACTCCCCCCTCCTATTACAGATACTTCTTTAATTTCCAAATAACGAATTTTCTAATTCAGACGAATTTAATAAATATTTGAAGGCTTAACCGTTCAGAACGACTGTCTTTTGATCACCTTCAACTTGTACTTTTGAAATGCCCTTTTTTGCTAATCCCTTCATTCCTTTATCCCACTTTTTATTGCTTAGTCCTGTTTCTGCCTTTAAAGTTTCTAAGCCAATAGGAGTTTTTACCTTTAGAATATCATGAATAAGCTTTTCTTCATCGGTCAATTCAATTGTTTTTTGCTCTGGTTTCATTTGCGGAAAAAAGAGCACTTCTTGAATTGAGGTGTTGTCCGTTAAAAACATGACCAAACGATCAATACCGATTCCCATGCCAGATGTCGGCGGCATGCCATACTCCAAAGCACGCACAAAGTCATGATCAATAAACATGGCCTCATCGTCTCCCTTCTCCGACAACTTGAGTTGTTCTTGAAACCTTTCCAATTGATCAATAGGGTCGTTCAATTCGGTATAAGCGTTTGCCACTTCTTTTCCATTCACCATTAGTTCAAATCTTTCCGTCAATTCAGGGTTTTCTCTATGCTTTTTACACAATGGTGACATCTCAACTGGATAATCAATAATAAAGGTTGGCTGAACATAATGTTTCTCACAATGTTCACCAAAAAGTTCATCAATTAGTTTCGCCTTACCCATACTTTCATCTACTTCCATGCCCAAATCCAAACATTTTTTTCGCAATTCTTCCTCATTCATATCCTTCACCTCTATGCCTGTATGTTCTTTTATTGCATCCAAGATTGGCACTTTAGCAAATGGAGCTTTAAAGCTGATTTCATTCCCTTGAAAGTTAACTTTTGAATCTCCACAAACTTGCTGAACAACATTCTCTAATAAGCTTTCTGTAAAGTCCATCATCCAATGGTAATCTTTATAGGCAACATAGATTTCCAATACTGTAAATTCCGGATTGTGGGTCCTATCCATACCTTCATTTCGAAAGTCTTTGGCAAACTCATAAACCCCATCAAAGCCACCAACAATTAACCTTTTGAGATAAAGTTCATTTGCTATGCGCAGATATAGCTCCCTATTAAGCGCATTGTGATGTGTAATGAAAGGGCGTGCAGCCGCTCCACCAGGAATGGGTTGAAGTATTGGTGTCTCCACCTCTAAATAACCTTGATCATTAAAGAACTCCCTCATGGCATTTATCACTTTGGTTCGCTTTATGAAGGTTTCTTTTACTTGTGGGTTCACAATTAAATCCACATAACGCTGCCTATACCTTTGTTCTGGATCGGTAAATGCATCATGAGATACTCCATCTTTGTCTGTTTTTACAATTGGCAGTGGTCGTAATGACTTTGATAGAATATTCAATTCTTTAACATGAATAGAAGTCTCTCCTACTTGGGTCTTAAATGCATAACCTTTAATGCCAATAATGTCTCCTATGTCTAGTTGCTTTTTAAACAATTCGTTATACAGGCTATAATCTTCCCCTTCACAGATTTCATCTCTATTGACATAAATTTGAATTTTTCCGCTAGCATCTTGCAACTCAGCAAATGATGCTTTGCCCATAATTCTTCTACTCATTAATCTTCCCGCAAGACATACTTCTTGAAAATTCTTTTTCTCTTCAGAATAGTCCTCTTTCACTTCCTTTGCTTTAGCATCAACTGGATACAGTTCGGCTGGATAAGGATTAATGCCCTTTGCTCTTAATTCTTCTAATGATTTTCTTCTTAAAACCTCTTGTTCACTTAGGCTTCTATTCATCTGATAAAATTTGGCCGCAAAGATAGTATTCTCGCTAAAACCTAGCATTTTCTATTGCCACCTAGGTGGCAGTATTCATGCAAATTCTGTTTACTTTTACCGCCAAATTAAGATTATGATGGATCAATTAATTGCAAGTTTTACCTCTCATTTAGAAGAGGCAATTAAAATTGGGGCAGGCACTTCATTTAATACGCACAATAAACCTGTTCAAAATGTGCTCATTTGTGGATTAGGCGGTTCAGGAATTGGCGGCACAATCATTAGCACTTTAATTAGTGATTCATGTGGTGTTCCAATCACTATAAATAAGGACTATTCCATTCCAGAATTTGTAAACGAAAACACCTTGGTCATTTGTTCTTCATACTCTGGAAATACAGAGGAAACACTTGAAATGTATCAAAAGGCGCAAAATAAAGGTGCTGAAATTTCAATCATTACTTCAGGAGGTAAGTTTGCAGAACTAGCTGAAATCAACAAGCAAAACATTATAAAAATTCCTGGTGGATTACCTCCAAGAGCAGCCTTTGGTTTGGCTTTTCCACAACTGTTTTTTACTTTTTATAAATACGGCTTGGTAGATGGCACCTTCCAGTCTGAATTTGAAAATGCCATTAAATCTCTAAATGAGAAAGAAGAACAAATCAAAGTCGACGCAAAATCTTTAGCGAATGAACTGCTTAACAAGGTTCCGGTGATCTATTGTGAAAGCAAATTAGAAGGTGCTGCAGTAAGATTAAGGCAACAAATCAATGAAAACTCAAAAATGTTGTGTTGGCATCACGTCATACCAGAAATGAACCATAATGAGCTTGTGGGGTGGAGAAAGTCAATTGAAAATTTAGCAGTTGTTTTTTTAAGGAGCGATTCTGAGTATTATCGCAATGAAGCAAGAATTAAAAACAACCAGGAAGTAATTCGTCAATACACCAATTCAATTCACGAGATTCATGCCTTTGGTGAAAGTGAGCTTGAGAAGACACTTTATTTAATTCATTTTGGAGATTGGGTTTCTTATTATTTAGCTGAATTAAAAGGTATTGACGCTGTTGAAGTTGATGTTATCGGCAAGCTGAAAGATATGCTTGGCCAATTGGGTTAGTCTTTTTAAACCATGAAATTTATTCGTTTCCTCCTAAGATTTATAATTGCTCTAATTATTGCAATTGGAATTATTATCGTTATTCTTTGGGCGAGTGGGAATATACATTTAGTTAAAGCAGTTAGAAGTACTTATCTAGTTGGTAAAACAGGTCCAACTATAGAGGATAATGGCAAATTTGAAAATAGAATTGTTGCTAAACGGAATAATAGAGCTTGGCCTAGGAGCAAGTTTTATAATCAGAAGGACGTTTCAAGCAAATGGATAGAAAAAGTTAATTCATGGGAAACGGTTGCTCTTTTCATAATACAAAGTGATTCCATATTGTTTGAGCAATATTGGGATGGTTATTCCAAGGAAAGTTATTCCAACTCGTTTTCGATGGCTAAAAGTTTTACTTCTTTAGCCATTGGAGCAGCAATTAAAGATGGATATATTAAAAGTGTTGATCAGATGGTTGGAGAATATATTGATGAATTTAAAGATGAACCTTATTCCAGCATTAGCATAAAGGATTTACTTACCATGAGTTCCGGAATCGATTTTGGGGAGAGTTATGGTGACCCTTTTGGTTTTATGGCCAAGACTTATTATGGCACAGACTTATATGATTTGACCATTTCTAAAAAACCGAAACACAAAGCAGGTAAGGTGTGGCATTACCAAGGTGGCAATTCTTTGTTATTATCTTTTGTTCTTAAACAAGCTACCAACCAATCTATATCGGATTATTTCAGTGAAAATATTTGGCAAAAAATAGAGGCGGAAAAAGAGGCACTTTGGACATTGAATAAAAAGGATGGTATAGAAAAGTCTTATTGCTGCTTTTATAGCAATGTGCATGATTTCGCTAAAGTGGGACAGTTAATGTTAGATAGCGGCATGTGGAATGGAGAACAAATTATCCCAAAGAACTACTATTTACAATCTTTAATGCCTGTAAACATTAAGAATGAGTCTGGCAAAAACATCGATTATTACGGATTTCAATGGTGGTTTGGTGAGTTTGAAGGATCTGACTTTTATTATGCAAGAGGAATTCAGGGGCAATATATTGTTTGGGTTCCTTCATGGGATTTGGTGTTGGTTAGACTTGGCCACAAGAGAGATCCGGCTAAAGGAGTAGAAGTTCCAAAAGATTTGTTCGACTATTTAAACCTCGCTAAAGAGGTCAAATTATAAGCCACATACTATCTTGGAATAAAATTTGCGGGCATAAAGCCCTTTCTAAATTAGCTGCCATTTTTCATGATTCGAACATTTCTCTTCTTTCTACTTTTATTACTATTCTTTGGTATGAGTCAAGCCCAAATTATACAGGTATTGGACAGCAAAAGCAAAGATCCAATTGAATTTGTGAGCTTGGTAAATGAGAATGGTATAACCCTAAGTTCCAATGCTAAGGGAGTAGTGAACATTAGCCCTATGGAAGGATCTAAAATCATACAAGTTCGCCTTATTGGGTACAGAATTCAATCATATAGCTATGATGAACTTAAATCTCATGAAACGCTTTTGTTGGAAGTGGATGCATTTGATATTGACAAAGTCGTAGTCTCGGCGAGTCGATGGAGTCAAAAGAAAATCTCCCTACCAAATAAAATCATGCAAATCGAAAAGAAAGACATTGCTTTTTACAATCCACAGACTTCAGCAGACTTGTTGGGAGCAAGCGGTGAAGTTTTTATTCAAAAAAGTCAGCAAGGAGGTGGAAGCCCGATGATAAGGGGATTTTCAGCCAATAGACTTTTATATGCAGTAGACGGTGTAAGGATGAATACTGCCATCTTCAGAAGTGGTAATTTGCAAAACGTTATTGCATTAGATGCTTTAGCAGTTAATGATGTAGAAATCTTCTTTGGCCCTGGATCTATAATTTATGGAAGTGATGCAATAGGTGGGGTTATGGGTTTTAATACACTTAAACCAAAGCTAAGTTATGGTGACTCCATTGTTTATTCTGCAAGAACCAAGAATCGATACTCATCTGCTAATCAAGAATTAACAAATCACATTGATGTTAATATTGGCTCTAAAAAGTGGGGTGTTTTGGCAAGTTTTACGAAGTCTAATTTTAATGATTTGAGGATGGGCTCCAATGGGCCTTCTGAATATCAGAATACCTTTTACGTTGATGAAATCGATGGGGAAGACATAGTAATACCGAATAAGGAGTTAAATATCCAAAAGCGGTCTGATTATGAGCAAAGCAACTATTTGATAAATGCCATATTCACCCCTACTAAGAAAATAACTTTGGAGTATGGTTTTCATCAATCCAATATTAAAACATCCAATCGATACGATCGACTCATTCAAACCAACAGCGGCCTTCCAGTTTATGCCATTAACAAATACGGTCCTCAAAATTGGAACATGCACCGATTTGCCACAAACCTTAAATCAACTGCTTTGCTGCTTGATGAAGCAAAGTTCACTTTGGCATATCAAAAGTTTGAAGAGAGCAGAATAAATAGAAGATTCCAAGATACCAGCTTAATTGAAAGAAATGAATTGGTTAATGCCTATTCAATCAATCTAGATCTAAAAAAATCCATGGGCAAACATCAAATCTTTTATGGTATTGAGTACATATTAAACGATGTAGAATCTAATGCGAATACAACTTGGATTAATACAAACCATCGATTTGAGTCACAGAGCAGGTATCCTGAATCCAAATGGCAATCAGAAGCAATTTATTTAAAAGAGCAATACAAAGCTTCGGATAAATGGATTTTCGAATTGGGTCTTAGGTATAATCAATTTCATTTAGAGTCTGAATTTGATACAACTCTTTTTGCGCTTCCATTTGACAAGGCCTCATTTAATGATGATGCTTTAACCCTGAGTCTAGGCTCTGTATTTAAGCCCAACGACAACTGGGTTATTAATGCCAACTTTTCCTCTGGATTTCGCTCACCAAATGTTGATGATATCGGTAAAATATTCGATTCTGAACCGGGCACTGTTGTTGTTCCTAATCCAGGAATTTCTGAAGAAGTTGCTTACAATTTTGAATTGGGTGTGACAAAAATAATCGCCGATAAAATAAAGGTTAATGCTGTTGGCTACTATACACTAATTGACGATGCATTGGTACGTAGAAATTTCAATCTAATGGGCCAAGACAGCATTTTATATGAAGGTCAATTAAGTCAAGTTCAAGCAATTCAAAATGCGGCTAATGCTTATTTGTATGGGTTTCAATTTTCTTTTGAATATGTAATTAATAATACATTCAGGCTTAGAAATCATTTTAATTTTCAAAAGGGACAAGAAGAGACGGATAATGGCCAAAAGACAAATTCAAGACATGCAGCACCATCTTTTGGAAGAGCTTCACTTAGCTATCATAAAAAACAATTAAAAATTCAGTTATATAGTACCTATCAGGCTAGCTTAGGTTATTCAGAATTGAATATTGGCGAAAGAAATAAGGCGCATATCTATGCTAGCGATAGCCAGGGAAGGCCTCATGTACCGGCATGGTATACCTTGAACATAAATAGCGAATACAATCTAAATAATTTATTCATTTTTGGGTTTGGTATAGAGAATATAACTGACCAAAGGTATAGGCCATATAGCTCAGGTATTTCGGCTTCGGGTATAAATTTCATATTTTCATTAAATGTTAATCTTTAAAAATGAATGTTGAATCCTTTCGTGATTATTGCATCCTGAAAGCCGGTGTCACTGAATCTTTTCCCTTTAATGAAACCACTTTGGTATTTAAGGTGATGAACAAGATGTTTGCCCTTGCAGATATAGAGTTATTTGAAGGCATAAACCTAAAGTGTGACCCAGATAAAGCATTAGAGCTAAGAGAGCGGTTTGAAGGCATAAAGCCTGGATACCATATGAGTAAGAAACATTGGAATACTGTTAGTACTGATGGCAGTATTACCGATAAAATGATTTTGGAGCTTATCGATGAAAGTTATGCTTTGATAGTGGCATCCTTACCGAAATCTTTACAAAATGAGTTAGAAGGTCATGAAGGATAGTAGACTTTTACGTGCGCTTGCCAAGTATTTTGTACAAGGATTATTCTACATAATTCCAATTGCGGTAACAATCTATGTGATTTTTTACTTGGTTGTTCTCTTGGATAGTTTAACCAACTTACAAATACCAGGATTGGGGATATTGTTGATATTAATTGGCGTAACTGTTATTGGTTACTTAGGTACTAATGTTTTTCTAAACTACTTAAGACCTGTTGAAAGAGCAATTGAAAGCACACCCTTAATAAAAATTATATACAGCTCTATGAAGGACATGATGAATGCCTTTGTAGGTAAGAAAAAGCAATTTAAAAAGCCCGTATTGGTTAAGATGAACTCCAATTCAGATGCGGAAAGATTGGGATTTATTACCAAAGACGACTTAAGTGAGCTAGGCATAAAAGGAGAGAAAGTGGCCGTATACCTTCCTTTCTCATATGCTATAAGTGGGCAGGTTTATATTTTGCCTAAGGAGAATGTCACTCCTATTGAAGCCTCTTCAACAGATGTTATGAAGTTGATTATTTCTGGAGGCGTAACCAAAGTAGAAGCAAATGAAAAGAAAGACAATCCAGACAATCAAAGCAATTAGCTTAATTTTTCTACTGTGTATTGGTGGTATTTGCGAAGTACAAGCGCAAAGTCCAACCTCGGTTTCGGAAACCACAGAAACCATTGGTGACGCTCATGGCAATGCTCTTCATGTCAGAGTGCATCGAGCCTCCTCGAGGGAAATTTTAAGAAAATTAAAGTCGGATTTAAAGGAAAGGAGTGAGGAAGTTAAAGTAAAAGGAAATGAGTTGTTTGCCATTCAAACTAAGTTTCCTGGCATTAGTGATCATGAAATAAAAGTTTATGCTAAGGTGAAAGGATTTTCAAAGGATGAAAACGAATTGTGGATGATTTTTTTAAACGGAGACCAAAGTGTTTCTTCTGAAAATAATTTTAGCGCTTACAATACTGCCAAAGCTTATTTGTTTGAATTTGCTAATCGGGTTTCAAGAGAAGCAAATATCAGCAATCAAGATAGCCAAAACAAAAAACTAAACTCCCTTAAGAATGAACAAAAGAGTCTCGAACATCAATTAGACAAGTACGAAAATAAAATAAAGAAACTCGATAGAACCATTATAAAAAAGCAAAAAGAGATTGATAAAATTGATGCAAAAAAGAGCTTGGATCAAAAGTCCATAGAGTTGAGAAAAAAGGCAGTTGAGAAAGTTGCTAAAGGCAAAGAAAAAATCAAAGACTTGAAGTACGATATTATTATCAATAAAGAGAATCAAACGAAAAAGCAAGAAGAAATTAAAAACCAAAAAGAAGTATTAATAAAAGCTAAAGAAGATGTTGAAATATTCGATTAAAACGCTTTCCATCTGCCTATTGGTAGTTTTTGTATCCTGTAATTCCACTATAGGAGATCAAGCTAAGAGTGAAAAAAGCGAGCTAAAAACTGGCATGTGGAGAATGGTGATGCAGTTGAATAAACAAGAATTACCCTTTCATTTTACGATCAACAAAGAGGCAAATAATGAATATACTGTTGTGGTAATAAACGATACCGAAGAGATTGAAGTAAAGGGGGTTAAGTTGATTAATGATTCTCTTGTCTTCGACATGCCAATATTTGAGTCTACTTTTTACCTTCAATTAATAAACCAAGAGAATTTGTCGGGTAATTGGGTTAACTATTACAAAAGCAATGATTACAAAATACCCGTTACCGCAAAATTTGGTGAGACTTTTCGATTCGCAGATGGAAAATCAAATCGAAACGTTGAAGGTAAATATGAAGCCGTTTTTAATCCCAATGGGGAGAGCCCATATCCTGCGATTGGAATATTTAAACAAACTGAAAACAAGGTTACAGGAACATTTGCTACAGAAACTGGCGATTACAGGCACCTAGAAGGCAATATAATTGGCGATTCTTTGTATTTATCAACTTTTGATGGCTCTCATGCCTTTTTGTTTAAAGGGACTATTAGTGACTCTTCAATAAATGGCACTTTTTGGTCTGGAAATCACTATAAAGTTGATTGGCTCGCAAAAAGAAATGACAATGCCACATTAAGAGATGCCAACTCCTTAACTTATTTGAATGAAGGATACGACTCATTTACCTTCACACTTCCGGATCATAATGGCGATACGATTTCCATTGATGATGAGAAATTCTCGAATAAAGCTTTAATTGTTCAAATAATGGGGAGCTGGTGTCCAAACTGTTTAGACGAAACCAAATACCTAACGCAGTTGTACAATACTTATCATAACCAGGGACTTGAAATAGTTGCTGTTGCTTTTGAGCGAACAAAGTCTGAAGAACAAGCATACATCAACTTAAACAAACTGAAAGAAAGAACAGGAGCAAAATATAGTTTTTTGTTAGGTGGAGCGGATAGAAAAACCAAAGCTTCTGAAATATTTCCAATGTTAAATCATATCATGTCCTACCCTACCACAATATTTATAGATAAGAATAAAGAAATTCAAAGAATACATACTGGCTTCTATGGTCCTAGTACTGGCAAGTATTATGATGACTTTGTAAAAGAAACGGAAGAGTTGGTTGAGCAAATGCTCAAAGGTTAGGATTACTCTCCTATACCTTCATTGAGTTTCACTCTTTCCTCTCTGTTGGCCAGCTCCCAGGCAGTTAGAAATATTAGTTTAGCAACCTTTGCTGTTTTCTTGTAATCTATTTTTTCAACCGTATCTGTGGCTTTGTGGTAATCCTCGTGAACACCGCTAAAGTAAAAGATAACCGGAACATTGTTTTTGGCAAAATTATAGTGATCAGATCTATAGTAGAATCGATTGGGGTCCTTTTCATCATTAAATGTATAGTCCAATCCTATATTTAAATAGGTTTTGTTGGTTTGTTCACTAACCTCATGTAAATCGTTGCTTAATCGATCTGAGCCAATTAGGTATATGTAATTGCTGTCCTTTTCATGTGCTTTGTCATATCTTCCTATCATATCAACATTGAGGTTTGCTACTGTATTTTCCAACGGAAATACTGGGTTGTCTGCATAATATTTAGATCCCAAAAGCCCTTTTTCCTCACCCGATACCGGCATAATTAATATGCTTCGTTTGGGTCCGTTTCCATTTTCTACTGCTTGCATAAATGCTTGTGCAATTTCTATAAGTGAAACAGTTCCGGTTCCATCGTCATCCGCACCATTAAATATTAATTCCTCTGTTTTGCCTATATGATCATAGTGTGCTGTTATTACCACGACTTCCTCCTCTTTCTCATTTCCTGGTATATAGGCCAAAACGTTTTCTCCAATGAATTCATCAATTGGCTTATTGACTTTCAGTTCCATTTCTACTGCAAAGGATTTGGTCTTTTTCAAGCCCTTTTTTTCTAATTTATCTAGTTTAATCTTTCCTGCCAATAGCAGTTCTTTAGTAGGCTCCTTGGTCAAGAAAATAATAGGCATCTCCTCTTCCATTGTTCCTTTAAGCGTAACAGATGGTTTTTCATAAAAATGTTTGAACATGCTTAAACTGGCCGACAGTTTTTCATTGTACATAAATACTGCAGAAGCCCCTTTGCTTTTTGCCAATTCTACTTTTTCTTTTCCTGACCATTCTTTGGAAAGTGTTTTTCCAGTGGGTTTGCCATCCCATATAAAAACAGCTTTGTTTTCTACATCTAAACCTTTGTAATTATTATAACTTTCTTCTTCTATACCATATCCTACAAAAACAATTTCCGTAGATATTTCCGTTTTATCCATCAATTTAGGCCTGATGATAAAGTCCTCATTGAAAGCATACTCTTTACCTCCGATCTTAAGTGTAACGCCTTCATTTTTTTGTTCTATGATAGTATAGGATTGAATATAGTTTCTATTATCAAAATCCTGGATACCATACGATTTAAACTGATTGATTAAGTAGTCCATTGCCATTTTTTGACCCTTTCTACCCGTTTCTCTTCCTTCATATTCATCCGAAGCTATAATCTCCAAATGCTTTTTTAAATCTTCCTTTGTTATGGTGCTGGCATACTTCCAAGCTAATGAATCAAAACTTTGTGAGAATATGCTTGTCGCAAATAATGACAAACCAATTAGAATTATTTTTTTCATCTTACTTAATGGCTATTTTATTTACTCTTCTTTCATGTCTTCCGCCTTCAAAACTTGCATCTAAAAATGCATTTACGCATTTTAATGCCAACTCAATATCTATGAATCTTGAAGGCAAAGCTATTACATTGGCTTTATTGTGTTGCCTTGCTAAGGAAGCAAGATCTGTTTCCCAAACCAATGCTGAGCGTATATCCTGATGTTTATTTAAAGTCATATTAATTCCATTTCCACTACCACAAATTGCGACACCCAACTCATTTTCATTCGATGTAATTGAATTGGCCAATAAGTGTGCAAAATCGGGATAATCACAACTTTCCTCAGCAAAAGGGCCAAAATCTTTTACTTCATGCCCTAGTTTCTCTAAATGCTCTTTAATTATCTTTTTATATTCAAAGCCAGCATGATCACCAGCAATTCCTATTCTCATAATTCTTTTTTTAGCAGTTACGAAGTTAAGTAGAATGAAATATAAGGAGGAAACTATATGATGAAAGGAAACAAATTGCGATGTTGATAGAATGTTAATTCAACACAATTACTGTATTAATAAAGTTTCAAAAACTTTGAATAAAAAAAGTTGCATTAACCAATAATTATTCTAATTCGAATAAAATTGAATTTGATCACAATAAATTAGTAGAACTTTCCATTCATTTATCAACTTCAATTTAACATAGATTTATCAATTGTTATCAATAAATAACATCGACAAGAATAATTATTAGATTGTTGAAATCGCAGAAGAGTATAAAATAATCAAGCAGTTAAGCAGACTAAAACTGTTTATAATGTGTTATATTCAATTGATAAGTTATAAATACAAACGTTTTGCGAATTTTGTTTGAACAGAATTAACATCCTAATAGTAATAACATCTAATTCATTTAAAAAAAATAATATCTATTTAATTATTTAATGATGTTTAAAAAGTTGATTTATTCCGTTTTTCTCATTTTTCCTATGTTTCTCAATGGACAGACAGTGGATAAATCAGATACTCATTATAAAGCTTATCAGTATGAAGATGGTTCTATATCCAGTGAGGGATTGTTAATTGATGGTAAACCGAATGGATATTGGATTGCTTATTATCCAAATGGATTGAGAAAATCAGAGGGAAATAGAAAGAATTTTTTATTGGATGGCAAATGGAAGTTTTATAGAGAAAACGGGAATATAGAGTATGAAATAGAATATGTAGATGACAAAAAAAATGGGCAGTATAATTATTATGATGAAGAATGCATCTTAATCAAAAAAGAGACTTATTTAAAGGATATTAAAGAAGGAAAAGAAATAGAATTTTTTCCAATACAAGATCAGGAAAAAGTAAAAAGAATCACACCATTTGTATCAGGTCGTGAAGATGGCATCGCATATCAATATGATGAAAATGGATTAATTGTAACCATTTATACTTATAAAAAAGGCTTTCTTGCTTCTAAAGAAAAAATAAACAGAACAGATGAAAATGGTTTAAAACAGGGAATTTGGAAGAGCTACTTTACGAATATGAGATTGCATATTGAAAAAAGATTTAAAAATGATTTATTGAATGGATATTTAAAAACTTACAATAAAAATGGGGAGTTAGAAAGTGCAATCCTTTATATTGATGGAATAGAACAAAGCAAGGAAGATAATATAGCTGATTTCGATCTCAGATCAACTTATTACAGTAATGGGGATTTGAAAAGTACGGCTACCTATAATTTGGCTGGTAAAAAGGATGGGGTAGAATATAATTATGATGAAGAGGGAAAGATAACAAGCAGTAAAATTTATAGAAATGGATATGTTCTCGCAGAAGGAATAATTGACGAAGAAGGATTATACCAAGGATATTGGAAAAATTATTATTTAGATGGAAGCATTAAATCTGAAGGAGAATATAAAAATGGAAAAAAATTAGGGAAATGGATTTATTATTTTACCAATGGAAAAATAGAACAAACCGGATATTATGATAAAAATGGTTTGTATAGTGGAACATGGAAATGGTATTATGAAAGTGGCAATTTATTGAGGCAAGAGGAGTATAGAAGAGGAATAGAAGATGGATATCTGGAAGAATTTACTGATGGTGGAGAAATAATTACCAAAGGTGAATATTTTGATGGCAAAAAAGAAGGAGATTGGTTTTATCAATTAAATGACCATAAAGAAGAAGGAAAGTATAGATATGGAGAACGGAATGGGATGTGGATTTTTAAACACCCCAATGGAAAAGTTTCCTTTGAAGGAAATTATGTTGAAGGGCTTCCAGAAGGTAAACACAAGTATTACAACATTGAAGGATCCATTTTAAAAGAAGAAAACTACAGCTACGGAGAAAGAGAGGGAAAATGGAAATGGTACAATCCTGACGGTTCAGAACGCATGACTATTTTATATAAAAACGGAGAAGAGAAGAAAATAAATGGAGAAAAAGTTAAGTATTCTCAATCCCAATAATATAATGGCCTTTCTTTTCTAATTTGCCCCAAACAGTCATTAAAATCTAAAGTGGCAATAACTATATTTGGATAATGCCAAATAAGTTGAATTTTCGAGAAATATTCATATCGAAACGAGGGTTAATTCGGATGGAGATGGTTTTTGTTGTCATCTTCGAACAATTCTTTGCCCTTTTATTTGCAAGCATTGAAGATGTTGACTTTAGTTATCAAACCATAAATATTTTTTGTGTTGTATATGCTTCTATATTTCTTTTAACGTTTTTCGTTAAATGGCTAGAGAATAACCTAAGAAATATAGCAAATGGCATGTATTTATCGGCTATTTTATATGTTATTTACGTCGCGCATAATAATGAATTTAATCGCGGGTCATTTTATGCAGTTTTATTAGTCTATACTTTCCTTTGTTTTACCTTCTCAAGATTGAAAACATATTGGCGGTTGAATCTTGTAGTTTTCAGCTGCATATTTCTTTGTTTATACTATTTAGATTTTGAAACAAAATCATCTTTAATACTTATTAGTTCTTCTTTTATAGTGATAGCTACTGCTGGATATGCTTTAACAACAGCAAGAGTTTATTTCAGAAAAAGAATTAAAGACAAACAGGAATTGGTGGATCAAATATTTAATCAATCCAATAGTGGATTAATACTAATCAATCCGAAGGATGGGAAAATTTTTGAAGCCAATGAAAACATTGCGAAACTTTTTGAATATAAGGACCCTCTTCGGTTAAAAGGATTATCTATTTATGATCTGAATGTTTTTGGACAAAAACTATTTAATGATAAGGAAGATGTTACAAGCAAAACCATGGAACTGGAAGACGACAGAATTCTTACAATTTCAAAAAGTGAAATAACGCATCAAAACGAACCATTAATTCTTCTTCATTTCCACGAGTATAAAAGTTTAAACGATTTAAGTTTATCGGTAGAGTTTGAAAAATTAAAAAGTGCAACAGAAGAGAATTACGAATCATTATTTGAAAAAAGCGCAGTTGCAATTTGCATAGTTAATAAAGCAGGTAAGATTATTGATTCCAATGAAAGTCTTTGCAACATGTTGGAGTATCCCAAATGGGAAATTATTGGGAAATCATATTCCCATTTCGATTTTAGAAACTATGATGAAGAGCGTCAGAAAATTAACAGGCAAGCATGGAATGGCGCGGTCAAGACCTTTAAAAAAGAAATTAAAACCAAATCTGAAAAAGTAATAACGGTCGAAATTGTATTGCAAAAAGGCAAATATTTAGGAGAAGATGTCTTGATATCTAATTCTAAGGATATAACGGAGAATATTGAGTTAGAAAGGGAGTCAAACTTTAATTATTATCAATATAGCATGCTGTTTGAGGAATCCCCTATAAGTATTGTTATTTCTGATTTAGTTGGAAAGATTTTAAAGACCAATACTTCCTTCGAAAGATTTGTAGGTTACTCTAAAGAAGAACTGATCAATACCAACGTAAACGAGCTTTCATATCCTGAGGATATGGAAAAAAACCTTTTGCTTAGGAAGAAACTATTAAACGGAGAAATACCTTATATCGAAATGAGAAAGAGGTATATCCATAAAAATGGAGAAATAAAAAACTCCCTTTTGAAAATTGTATTGCAAAGAGATGAAGAAGATCAACCATTCAACTTTTTAGCTCAAATAGTGGATATCACAGATATTATTGAAGCAGAATCAAAATTGATAGAGTCTGAAAAAAGTTATCGCGATATTTTCAATAACTCTCATGAGTTGCTATATGTTTTGAATAATGAGAACCGCTTTATCGATGTAAACCAGACGGTATTAGATAAGTATGGTTATGGTAAAGAAGAAATACTTAATCAATTGCCAGAGATATTTTCTGCTGGAGATAAAAACGATATGGAGTCTGTTTTCAAAAAAACGGAAAGTGCTTGGAAAGGAGAAGACCAAGATTTGTTGTGGTGGAGTAAAACAAAGTCAGGAAAAATCTTCCCAAAAGATTTGAACTTAAGGAAGGGAAAGTATTTTGGAAGCGATGTTCTAGTTGCAAGTGGAAGAGATATTTCAGCACAATTTAACTACGAACAAAAGCTAGAAAAAAGCAGAAAAAAATACAAGGAGTTAATCGACTCTTCAATTATTGGGATCGCTATACTTAGGCAAGATAATATCGTGTTTGCCAACCAGAAACTCATAGAGATTACATCTTATCATAAAATTGAAGACTTAGTTGGTCAAAGCAGAGAAAGGCTTTTTGACTTTTCTGAGTATCCATCTGTATTTGCACGACTAAATCTTCTGAAAAAAGGGGACGAAGAAGAGATGGGAGAAATCTTAATAAAAAACGCATTTGGCGAAAAGATTGAAGTAGGGATCAAGCCCAAACGAATAGATTTTGACGGAGAAGAAAGTATCATGTTGTCAATACTTGACCTAAGTGATAAAAAGAGGGCCGAACAAGCTCAAAAGAAAGTTTTAGAAACAACCTCAATTAATGAATCCTTGAGAATTCAGTTGGAAGAGAACAGAAAAATTCAAAGGGAATTGAAAGACAACCAATCTTTTACAGAGGGAATCATTGAAAGCTCACAAGAATTAATTCTAACGGCAGATGTCAATGGATTAATAACCAAGATTAATTCTGCTGGGAAAAAGCAACTTCAAATTGAAGATGAAGACATAATTGGTGAACATTTAAAAGTGATTTTCAAGGATGAAAAAGTTGGAAAGTTAATTTATGAGAAGACCAAGAGCGATAAGTTAATTTCTAAAGAAGTTGTATTGCGCCGAAAGGATGACTCATTGTTCAGTTCATATTTATCAGTTAGTCAACTCTATTCTACTGCGAACAAGTTGTTGGGTTTGGTTTGTGTCAGCAAGGATATCAGTGATATAATAGAAAAAGAAAAAAAGATTAGAATTCAGGCCAACAAGCTTAATTCAATCATTGAAAGTAGTTCACATTTCTTTTTTACTGTGAACAAAGAACACAGCATAAGCTCTTTTAATGAGTTATTTAAAGAGGATATTCAAAAACATTTAGGGCTAAATATAAAAGTTGGAGACCTATTTTATAAACTATTTGATGGAAGAGAAAAAGAGTTAAAGGAAGAAAAAATTCAATTCTGGCAAAGAAATTTTGATAGGGTTTTTACTGGAGAATCAATTAAGGTAGATATTGATAGAAAGGACCAAAACGACAATCGTTTTTTTAGAGAAATTTTTTTAAATCCAATAACATCAGAAACAGGGGATATTATTGAAGTTTCAGGTATTGCCCATGATGTAACAGAAAAAAAGCTTTACGAAGGCCAATTGAAAAGATCCGTGGAAGAGAAGGAGGTGTTACTTAAGGAAGTACATCATCGGGTAAAGAATAACATGCAAGTTATTTCGAGCATTTTAAATTTACAGAGTATCTATGTTAAAGACACAAATGTTTTGGATGTATTGCGCGAAAGTCAAAGTAGAATTAATGCCATGGCTTCGATCCACGAAAGACTTTATAGTACAAAAAGCTTCTCTGAAATTAAGTTTTCTGAATATGCTAAAAACTTAGCCAAAGACTTGGTTGGCACATATAATTTGCAGAATGTGATCAAATTAGATTGCGAGTTTGATGAAGTGTATTTAAATTTGAATTTGGCAATACCTTGTGGTTTAATAATTAATGAACTAATATCGAACTCGCTTAAATATGCTTTTGAAGGTGCTAATGATGCGAGCATAGAAATCAAGGTTACAGAGAAGGATAAATTGGTGAGCTTGGGTATCAAGGACAATGGAAAAGGAATCCCGAAAGAGATAGACTTTAGGAATACAAGCTCTCTGGGATTGCAGCTGGTAAACACTTTAGTGAGTCAAATAGAGGGAGAAATAAAATTGCTTGAGGAAAGAGGAACACACTTTGTGATAAGTTTCGAGAACAAATAACAAGAGGTGGAAAAACAAATATTAATAGTTGAAGATGAGGCCATAGTAGCTAAAGATATTGAGGTATGTCTTAAGAAGATTGGTTATGAGGTAATCGGAAGCTTTGCCAAGGGGGAAGATGTTTTAGAATTCTTAAAAAACAAAAAAGCCGATTTGATATTGATGGACATCATGTTATCTGGAAAGTTGTCCGGTATTGAAACTTCAGCCAAGGTAAAAAAGCTTTATGATATTCCAGTCGTATTCTTAACCGCTTATGCAGATGAAAAAACAATTAGCAAAGCAAAGGTTACCGAACCATATGGATATGTTATTAAACCATTCAAGGAAATAGATTTAAGAACATCTATTGAAATGGCTTTATACAAATTCAAAAAAGAAAAAGAGAAAATGGCAGGAATTGAATCTTCGGGTTTTCGTCAGGCATCACCAATATCTACCGAATACATTTATGTAAAATCTAACTCCAAATTGGTAAAGGTGCAAAACGAAGACATACTTTTTGTTGAAGCCTTAAAAGATTATGTTATTATTCAAACCAATAAAGAGAAGTTTACCATTCATTCTACCATGAAGGAAATAGAAAGAAAACTTCCTGCGGATATCTTTAGCAGAATACATAGGTCTTATATTTTAAACCTAAAAAAGATTAAATCAATTGATAGTTCTGTTGTTATTATCGAAGAGGGCAATAAGAAGATCCCAATTGGAGGATCTTATAAAGAAGAACTATTCAAAAGATTAAACTTGGCTTAATTTGTGAAGCGTTGAATATCAGCTTCTGGGTTTAATTCACTCCCCATTTCTATATGATCCAAAAGCTCTTTTCCCAACAAAGGAGCAATTAAACAGCCGCGAGAACCCATCCCATTGAAGATAAAGTAATTGCTATGCTCTGGATGACTTCCTAGGAACGGTCTCCTGTCTTTGGTTGAAGGTCGAAGTGAAGCCTCGTGATTTGTAACAGAATATTCTGCATTTGTTATTTCTTGAAGACCCTCTAAAAGAACTTCCTTTTGTTTTTCTTCTGGCTTTAAGTTTTCCCATGACCAGGCATAGGTAGCCCCAACCTTATAATTTCCTTCTCCTGTTGGCATTACAAAAACCTTTTTCTTCAACACATGTTGAGAGTTTAAAGAGTTTGATTTTATGCTTAAGACCTCTCCTTTATTCATGCTATATGGCAAATAGTTAAAAAATGGGTTGTTGACTATGCCAGATCCTTCACAAAAAATTAGCTGCTCAAATTCAATATCACCATAGCTGTTTGCATCTAGCTGGGAGTAAGAAATACTTTCGTCTTTCAGTAGATTTTCTTGAATTAAGTAAGATCTGAAATCACACAATAGCTTATGGATGCTTAACCTTTTGCAACTGCTTACTCTTCCAATAGTTTCCGCCTTAATCAAAGCGCTTTTATTCTCAACAAGTGGAGCATTGTCCATTAATTTTTCCAATGCACTAGAAGGAAGCTTTTTATCCCAGAAGTCTTTCTCTGTAGAAGATCCAATCAATTTGTCTAAAGGCAAGTCAAAGTAATAACTGTTACCTAAAAGTGATTCAATTTCTTGATAGTAGTTAGCATTGTAAGACATGAACTCTTCTGCCCTCCAAGTTGGAATTAGTCTACGCAAAGCTACCGGGTTAATCATTCCTGCAGCAACTGCTGAAGAAGATCCATTGTGGCCTTGGTCAATGATTAAAAAGGACCTTTTACGTCTCAATAGGTGAAAGGCTAAAAAACTGCCAGACAAACCTTGACCTATAATTAAATATTTCACCTTTTGTTTCACCTTTCAAAGGTATTTATTCATTAGCTTGGAGTATGGATGTCATCCTTTTATTTCACTAACTTTGAACCAAAAGTTAAAAATGGATATAGTTTTATTTGAGGCAGCGATAGGTGCACCCCAAATAATATTAATAATCGCAGTATTGATATTATTGTTTGGAGCTAGGAAAATTCCAGAGTTAATGAAAGGTGTTGGCAAAGGCATTAAAGAGTTTAAAAATGCCACCAATGAAGAAGAGGATACTAAAGAAGAATCGAAAAAATAACACCCTCCCTTGAAAGAATACACGAACCTTTTTCAGCTGCAAGAAAGCTTGAAAAGTGGAGAAAGCAACTGTCAGGAACAAGTTGATACTTATATCAATAGAATTCAAGATAAGCAACACCTCAATGCCTTTTTAGAGGTTTTTGAAGAATCGGCAAGAGCAAAAGCCAAAGAGGTAGATCAGAAAATTCAAGAAAAACGTGAAGGCAAATTAGCGGGTTTAATTGTAGCAATTAAAGATAATATTTGTTACCAAGGCCACTCTGTATCTGCTTCATCTAAAATACTTCAGGGTTTTGAATCCTTATTTTCTTCAACAGTTGTTGAGCGATTACTTCAAGAAGATGCGATCATTATCGGACGAACAAATTGTGATGAATTTGCAATGGGCTCCTCCAATGAATCTTCTTATTATGGCCCTGTTAAAAACCCATTGGATTTAGAGAGAGTATCTGGAGGTTCTAGTGGAGGGTCGGCAGCTGCAGTTGCTGCAGATTTATGTATGCTTGCCTTGGGTTCTGATACCGGAGGATCGATACGTCAACCAGCATCTTTTTGTGGAATTTATGGCCTTAAACCGACCTATGGTCGAGTTTCAAGACATGGGCTATTAGCATTTGCTTCGTCTTTTGATCAAATCGGACCTTTAGCCAAAAGTGTTGAGGACATCGCTTTGGTAATGGAAGTTATCGCGGGGAAAGATGAGTATGATAGCACTTTGAGCCAGCGGGAAGTGCCAATGTATTCAAAACGGTTGCAAGTAGAAGGCAAACCAAAAATTGCCTACTTAGATTGCTATATTGAACACGAAGGAATTGACGATGAAGTAAGGTCCAGAACGGTTGAGGTTATCAATCAATTAAAAGAACAAGGCCATCAGGTAGACAAACTTTCATTTGACTATTTAGATGAGTTGGTTCCTACTTATTATGTTTTAACCACTGCAGAAGCTTCTTCGAATCTTGCAAGATATGACGGGATTCATTTTGGCTATAGGAGTGATCAGGCGAGTGATCTTGAATCTACTTATGTAAAATCAAGAACCGAAGGCTTTGGCAAAGAGGTGAAAAGACGGATAATGCTAGGAACATATGTGCTCAGCAGTGGTTATTACGATGCCTATTATTCTAAAGCTCAAAAAGTAAGGCAATTGGTTAAACAAAAAACGGATGAAGTTTTCAAGGAGTATGATTTTATTATTTCACCTACCTCACCACATGTTGCATTCAAAATAGGAGCACAAAGCGAGGATCAAATAAAAATGTATTTAGAAGACATTTTTACCGCTCAAGCCCCACTTAGTGGCGTACCTGCTATTTCATTGCCGCTAGGCGAAAATTCTAATGGATTACCATTTGGAATACAATTGATGTCTAGCGCTTTTTCCGAAGAAAAGCTTTTTGCTTTTTCAGCATACTTAATGAACAGTCTGGCGTTAAAAAAAGATTAACATTAGCCAAGCCCGTTTTCTGATTTGATTATTTTTAACAATAAGCAACAGCAACCCTTTTATTTCGTTTTATTCTTATGAAGTATTACCTATTTCTTGCCTTATTCTGTTTTTCATTGATTGGTTTGGCCAATAAAGTAGAAACAAAAAATGTGGATTCTATACAATACCAAATCGCAAAGGACGATGAGGTGCTAATGATGATTGATCAATTGATGCATGATAAATATTACAATGCATTTGGTTTTTGCGAAGACTCAATTGGTTTCATGCCTCCAGACAGTATCCCACCTCTTAACGAGCAATTGCTAAAGTCAAGATTGAACGAACTTAATTTGGAAACTCCATTTGATTTGAGATACAATGACTTTACCAAAGCGTTTATTAACCTCTATGTCAATAAAAAGAGAGACTTAAGTAAATCGGTTTTACACTTGGCGCCACTGTATTTTCCTATGATAGAGGAAGTGCTTGATCGCTATGAGATACCTTTAGAATTGAAATATTTAGCCATAGTCGAATCGGCTCTCAGCAATAAAGCAAGATCGAGAGTAGGTGCACAAGGATTGTGGCAATTTATGTACAGAACAGGTAAGATGTATGGCTTAAACGTAACCTCCTATTATGATGATAGGATGGATCCTTATAAGTCTACTGTTGCGGCATGCTTGTATTTAAAAGATTTATATGCTCTATATGGCGACTGGTCGTTGGTTTTAGCGGCATACAATAGTGGACCTGGTAATGTAAACAAAGCAATAAGAAGATCTGGGGGCCAAAAGGATTATTGGAAAATCAGGCCTTTTTTGCCTAGGGAAACAAGAGGTTATGTGCCTGCTTTTATAGCAGTAAATTACATGATGAGATTTGCAGAGGAACATAACTTGTACCCCAAAGACAATCAACTGTTAAGCTATAATGTTGATACGGTTAAGATTCAGAGTTCAATTTCATTTGAGCAATTATCACACTACCTTGACGTGAGCAAGGAGGAACTTGAATTTTATAACCCAACATACAAGCTTTCATTTATACCCAAAAGCAAAGAGAAAGAGACTCATTTTCTTTGTTTGCCACAAGAAAAAATAGGCTTATATCTTGTTAATGAAAAAGCGATTTATGCGGACATAAGAAGGGTTGAAATAGCAGACAGTATTGCTGGCAAGAAAAAACAAAGCATAATGCCAGAGCATTTGGTACATCGAGTTAGAAGTGGAGAGTTTTTAGGTTACATTGCCGAAAAATACCATTGTAGGGTTAGGGATATAATGGTGTGGAATAACTTAAGTTCTAGTAGAATTAATCCAGGGGATAGACTTATTGTTTATACGACTAAGAAACCAACATCAACGAATGAACCAAAAGCTGTTCAAACAGTAGCAGCCAAAACGGTTCAATCTGGAAAATATAAGTTTCATGTTGTTCGTTCAGGAGACACATTATGGGACATCGCTAAATTGTATGGCGAAACCTCTGTGAATGACTTGAAAAGAATGAATAGTGACCTAAATTTTAAGCGATTAAAACCAGGCATGAAAGTAAAAATCAAAGAAATTGGTTAGAATAGTTGGCTTAATATTGACTTTGGCTATCGCCTTATCTGCTTGTGATCAAATTAAGACAGACAAAGATTTATTGCCTGGCAGCACAGGTAAATATGGTGAGGTCTTGGTGGTTGTAGATACTAGTCTTGAAAATGGAGCAACGGGCAAACTGTTAAATGAAATTTTTAATAAAGCACAACCGGCTCTGCCTAAACTTGAGCCTCAATTCAGAGTGTCAACTGTTGCACCTGAATCATTTAAATCAATTTTGAAGAGAGGAAGAAACATAGTTAAAATTAGTGTTGGTAAGGGTAAGTCGTCTGCAACACAAATAGAAAAGGATGTTTGGGCCAAGGATCAGTTACTTATCAATATCACTGCATCAGATGATGCCAAAGTAGCTGAAATTCTAGAAAAAAACATCGAAAACATACGAGCGCATTTCAATGAAAAAGAAATTGAGCGCCTGATTAAACGACACAAACTACAACCTTACAAAGAGGTAATTTCAGAAGTTAAGGACCTTTTTGGTTATGGGTTAACAATACCTCCTGGCTTTGAAAAGATGGAGGCATTTGATAATGGAATTTGGTTGCAGAAGGAAAAATTTGTTGGCAAACATCAAGTAATTCAAGGCATTTTAATCTATAAGTATGATTATACTTCAGATAGCACTTTTAGTGTTGGTGAGTTAATTCAAAAAAGAAATTTATTTACCGAAAGTAGAATAGAAGGTACAAGAGATTCTTCTTTTATGGTGGTATATGATGAGTATAAACCAGACCAGTTAGAAATTAATCTTAACGATTTATATACCATGGAATCAAGGGGCCTTTGGAGGATGGAAAATGATTTTATGGGCGGTCCATTTTTACATTACACCTTTGTGGATGAGGAAAATAATTCTGTTATTAACTTAGATGGATTTGTATATGCTCCAGGCTTGCAAAAAAGAGAATACCTGCGAGAATTGGAAGCAATATTTAAGTCGCTGAAATCCTAAGTTTATTCAAATACCTCCATTAATATCTTTTTGGAGCTTAGCCGCTCTAGAGTACCTCCAAATTGAATATTGTAATACAGGATAAGAATATCCAATAAGCGATTTCTTTCTTTTTTATTTAATGTGGATAGATCAGAATTTAGCTGTTTAATCAATACGCTATCTTTTAAATCTAAATGATCTTGATGTAATGGCACCTTTTCCACCATCAGACCCTCTTGTAGGTCAAAATAAGCGCCCTCTGTTGTAAGATCTGGTGCAATTCCCACAAATGGGCATAAATTATAAATGAATTCAATAGAAAAGGTCTTAGGGGTGTAATTCGATTCGTTTAATAGCCCAATGTTGCGCTCTATAAAGGAATAAAGAGGTGTATTTGCCTCCTTTTCTTGAATGGTATAATAGAGGAATTCAGCGATAAAAAATCGAATAGCATTAGTTGCAATGCCGGCACCTTGATAAGATAAAGAAGGAATAAATGCGACCTCTTTTACCCGATAAAGCGAAGATTTAGGTTTTAGATAATAGCTTACCTCCAAAACGTTTAAAGCTTGAAAATAAGTTTGTGATTTGGCCCCTTTTGATTTGGTATAGATTAATGAAAGCAAACCAGAGTTCTGGCTGAATGCTTGGACAATTAAAGAGTTATCGCTGTACTTTTTGATATTTAAAACTACAAGCTTAGTCTTCTTTAAACTCAATTTACAAAAAGAATTTTGCCCAGTTTAGTCTCTAGATTATCGTCCGCATCTTCTGCGCTGCTAAATATCAAGTAAACACCAGTTTTTGGCCTTTCCCCCCTTAAGGTTCTGCCATCCCAAATTACTTGACCGCCGATAGACTTCAATTCATTGATAAGTTTACCACTAATATCAGTAATCTTAATTGTCGTATTATCCAATAAACCTCTAAATACTATAGGTCCATTGTAGTTTTCCCTTACTGGGTTTGGGAAAACTTTGAATTCTGAAAAAGTCTCACTGCCATCTACGGAAGAACCTTGATAGGAGATTAATCCATTAGAAGTCGCAATGAATACCTCTCCTGTTTGATCGTTAATTGAAATGGCGTTTATGGAATTAGAAAGTAAAGGGCTGTTATCCTCGTTAAACTCTAAAATTGTTTCTTTTAGATCCTCTGATAACAATAAAACTCCAGAATCTTCTGTCCCTATCCACTTTCTGTTTTCTCCATCAATAGCAATGTCTTTTATGGTAGTGTTTTGCAAAACTATTTCATTGTTTTCTCCATCAAAAAATATTACCCGATCAAAGTCTTTATTTTGACTGTTAAAAATATTCGCAGGATTATTGTGAATTGCTATGCCATCAGTTGTGCCAATTATAATAAGTCCATTTTTGTCCTTTTCAATTTTAATTCCTCTGGCCCCAGGGATATTCCCTTTTCCTTCCTCCGGAGTAAGTAATTCAATTTGATCATCGCTAGTATCATCTATCGTTCCATTATCATCAAACACAACAATTTCGTTTCTCCGTGGTAGTGTGAACCATTTATATCCATTGTCATCGACGATAATGTCGTAACTAACAGTTTCATCATTTCTAATTACCTCTGAGAAATTGAATGATTTCCAATCTCCGTTTGCTTTTCTAACTGAAAGGGCATTTACTTGGTAAGAATTGGTAACCCACAAATTACCTTGATTGTCAAAAACAGATTCACCTGTACCAATCCAACCGGAGGAACGCAAAGCTTCTCGCACTTTCAAACTAGAATTGGTTTCGTTATATACAATAAATGGAATATCTTGATTGTGATGCACCATTCCCCTTCCCCAAGAACTCATAAAGGCATTTCTCCCATTATTAGGATCAACAGTTACCGATAAAATATCAAAAGCATTTTGTAAGGAAGGTTCACGAAAATCGATATAGCTTGTCCAGTTTCCGTCTTCAAGAATGTAAATTCTGCCACCAACAAATGTGTTGTTATAAGAAATATCATGACTACCTGCGACCGTCCAGACAATGTTATCGACTATGTCTATATCGAATATGTCTTTTTGAAATGGACTGTTAGGTTTAATTATTTCTACCAATGCACCATCAATATTGCTAAACTCCAATAAAGGATGAAAGTCATTTACTACAAAGTATCTATTGTTTAAATACCAGGAGCCAACTGCACCCTTATTTCCATTATTGAAAGAAAGCACATCGTTTAAATTTCTATCCAATACGGTTGACTGATCTCTGGAAAGCAAATAATATTGAGAATCATCATAATGCATAGAAATAAAATTGCTTTTAGTAAGAATATCATTTGGTACAAATGTGTTTCCATCGAAAATGAAGGCGCTATCCACTGCAGTTTCGCCATTAAAAACAACTGCCAATTTATCTTGAAACGGGAATATGGTTTCTATTTTTTGGGTGTGCTTAAAAGGGTTTTTGCTCCAGGAGTTAAAATCCAACAAATTGTCATTATTGCTTGCACTATATAATCCATTATTAGTCCCGGCGTATATTCTTCCATTATATGAAATAGTAGAATTTACAGGTATTTCAACGCCGTCGACAGAAAAGCGATAAGTGTCTATAATCTCCCTTTTAAAAATATCTAAGGCCACTACGCCAAAATCAAAGGAGAGGTATGCTATGTTGGATTGTATGGTTATGCTATTAATAGATTTCTGAATTTCACTGCTTTGTTCAACAAAAGGTATATTATAGGTAACACCATTAGTGATTAGATCTATATTGGCGTTGTTGTATACCACAATTAAAGTGCTGAACTCTTTAGAAAAGGCCAAGTCCCCAATTCCGATATCATTCAATAGATTAGTCTTGGAATAGGTAGAAATGGAATTATCAAAGGCATTGTAAGTAAATAATCCAGTTTGAGTACCTATATATATTCTAATTCCATCAGAAGTGATAGAGGTGCCACTTTGATAGGGTAAATGAGCAGTCCAAGTTCCAATTGGTTTGTTTTGTGCAAACAATTGAAAAGAGCTGATTAGTAATATTCCAAGAATGAATTTCTTCATAACAAAAGGCAAGGTGTTGAACTCTTATATTGCTAATTTATTGCATAAAAATAGGAGTATATTTGCGAAAATTGGCTCCGTAGTTCAACTGGATAGAATATCAGATTTCGGCTCTGAGGGTTGAGGGTTCGAATCCTTCCGGAGTCACCATTGGCAACAAATTAAATTGTTGCCTTTTTTATGATATATATCTGTGAGGACCATTTGTCCTTACCTGCTTTTAAGTTGGATAACAAGCCATTGTAGATTGCTTTAATAAGATTGTTTTTGCCATTAAGATATTTTTCGCTCAACATGCTGACATAAAAGGAGTCAAAAGGCATAGGTAGGATTTTAACAACCTGAAAACCATGCTTTTGCATTAAATTGTTAATGTTTTTTGGGGAAAAGTGATAAAGATGACGTGGTACATCATAGGCAGCCCAATGCTCCTTATATTTATTTGCATCAAGGGATTTTAAATTGGGTACAGCAACTATTAAAGTTCCATTTTCATTAAGAATTCTGCTAATCTCTTCGATTCTTTTGTTCAAATGATATACATGTTCTAATACATGCCACATGCTGATGTAATCAAATTTACCTTCGGGAAGGGTTTCGATTTTACTTTCATCGAAAACTTCAATGTCAAAGTTTTCTAATGTTTGTTTTCTACCAATTTCTGAAGGCTCTATTCCTTTTACTTCTAGTCCAGATTTTTTACAGGCATTCAAGAAATCTCCAGTGCCTGAGCCAATGTCCAATAGGGTATTGCCAGATCCATACTTCCTTAATAGTTTAACTTTATTTTTTATGGTGTAATTTCTTACCATTTGATAAAGCGTGTTAATAATACCCTTGGAAGTGTTACTGTGTGAAATGTACTCTTCAGATTCATAATATTGCCCAATCTTTGATTCGTCAGGAATAGGATTAGTAAAAGCAAAATCACAAGATTTACATTTAACAATGGTGAAAGTTTCTTTACTAGCAGTATAGTCTTTACAATCGATAAATTGGTTAAACTCGGAAGAGTTACATATGGGGCAATTATTGTAGTTTTTCATGGGAATTGTTTCACGTGAAACATTGGAATTTATCGTCCAAAATGAACCAATAAAACAGAAATATCCGATGGGCTTACGCCACTTATTCTGGACGCTTGGCCAATCGTTTTGGGTTTGATTTTACTTAACTTTTCTCTTCCTTCAGATGATATCGATTTTAATTCTTGATAATTAAAATCATCCTTTATTCGAATGTTTTCTAGCTTTAGAAGCTTATCAGCCATTTCTTTTTCCCTTTTGATATAACCTTCATACTTAAGAGAAATTTCAGCCTGTTCCAAAGATTCTTTACTAAAGTTTTCTATTTCAGGATCTGCAATTCTTATCGGGTCTGAAAAGTTTTCCAAAGTTACTTGTGGTCGCTTCAAAATGCTGGCAATTTTAACGCTTTGCTTGATTGGGCTAGAATTCATTTCAAGCAAATAAGGATTAACATCTTCAGGAGATATGCTAGATTTTTCTAGTTTTTTTATAATCTTATCCGTTTCAATTACTTTGTGTTCTACGCTTTTCAATCTCTCGTCAGAGGCCAAACCAATCTTGTTGGATAGTTCTGTTAGTCTAATGTCTGCATTGTCTTGACGAAGAAGGATTCTATATTCAGCTCTTGAGGTAAACATGCGATAAGGCTCTTTTGTGCCTTTGGTAATTAAGTCATCTATCAGGACACCAATGTATGCTTGATCTCTTCTTAATGTTAGTTCGTCTTTTTCTTGGACTTTAAGGCTTGCGTTTAGCCCAGCCATTAATCCTTGTGCAGCGGCTTCTTCATAACCTGTTGTGCCATTAATTTGGCCCGCGAAGTACAAATTAGGGATAAGCTTAGTTTCTAAACTATGGCTCAATTGTGTTGGTGGGAAATAATCATATTCTATGGCATATCCAGGTCGAAATAGTCGCACATCTTCAAAGCCTTTGATATTTTTAATGGCTTTGATTTGCACATCCATTGGTAGGGAGGTAGAGAAGCCATTAACGTAAATTTCAACAGTTTTCCAACCTTCCGGCTCCACAAATATTTGATGTCGATCCCTTTGAGAAAAACGATCAATTTTTTCCTCTATTGAAGGGCAGTATCTGGGACCGGTTCCTTCAATTGAGCCACTAAACATGGGTGAACGATCCAATCCTTCTTTGAGTATTTCGTGTACAATTGGATTGGTGTATGTAATGTGGCAACTTCTTTGTTCGTTAAGGGGTTTGGTGTTTGTAAATGAAAATTTTGAAGGATGGATATCTCCTTTTTGTTCTTCCATTTTGCTAAAATCCAAAGAGCGCGCATCTACTCTTGGTGGAGTTCCAGTTTTCATTCTACCATGATCAAACCCTAGCGCTATTAATTGCTCTGTTATACCGGTAGAGTTTCTTTCTCCTGCTCTACCTCCACCAAAGTTTTTGTCTCCAACGTGAATCAATCCGTTTAAAAAAGTGCCATTGGTAAGCACTACACTTTTTGATTTTATATCTAAACCAAGCGATGTTTTTACACCTGCTACTTTACCATTTTCTATAATAACTCCTACTACTGTGTCTTGCCAAAAATCGACATTAGGGGTGTTTTCTAGCATTAGCCTCCATTCATATGCAAATAGATTTCGATCACTTTGCACCCTAGGGCTCCACATTGCAGGACCTTTTGACAGATTGAGCATTCTAAATTGGATTGCAGTATTGTCTGAAACTATACCGCTATACCCTCCCATGGCATCAATTTCACGAACAATTTGGCCTTTTGCTACTCCTCCCATTGCAGGATTACAAGACATTTGTGCTATAGTTCCCATATTCATAGTAACTAGCAATACAGAAGATCCTGAATTGGCGGCAGCAGCAGTTGCTTCACAACCAGCATGACCGCCTCCGACTACAATTACATCATAGGATTTTAACATATAGGTCGATGTTTCACGTGGAACACTATTTTGAAGCCTGCAAATTTAGATAAAAATCCTCTTTGGCTCTGATTTCTAGCGCTTCTTGATCTGTCTTATCTCCATAGCCCAACAGGTGCAAAACGCCATGAATAATCACGCGTTTAAGCTCAGTATCCAGATTGATGGATAGCTTTAAAGCATTCTCTTTTACCCTTTCAAAACTTATGAATAAGTCGCCAGAAATCTGATTTTCAACAACATAGTCAAATGTAATTATGTCCGTAAAGTAGTTGTGATTCAAATACTTCTCATTGATTTCTAGCAAATAGGAGTCGGAACAGAATATGCAATTAATGATGCCGCATTCCTTTTTTTCCATTTGGATTACTTCCGAAATCCAAGATTTTATTTTTTCAGGATAAAGCAGTTCAAACGAAATGTCTTCAAAGTGAAAATTGACTTCCAATAAAAGGTTAATTAAATGCGATTGAAATGAAGCTTTACAATTTTTCCCTCATCTAAAAACTCAATTTCATCACAGAGATTTTTCATGATAAAAATTCCCCTTCCATCTGGTTTTTCCAGATTGTCAGGATGAGTAGGATCGGGTACATTTTCATGGTCAAAGCCTTCGCCTTTGTCTTCAATGGTGAAAATGTATTCCTCGTTTGTATTTTCAAAGATTAAATCAATGGTTTTATTGGAGTCATACTTATTTCCATGCTTTATGGCATTATTAGTAGCTTCTGAGAGCGAAACGAGTATGTTTCCATAGATGTCTTCCGGAATATTATAATCGGCCCTTATTTCTTCTATAATATGCTCAACCTTGGCTAAGGTTTCAATTTCTGAAGGCAGTTGGTGTTTTTGTATTTCAGCGCTAGCTGTCATTTCTCAATTTGATTAAAATATTCTGAGACTTTGGATTTGTAAAAATTACTAAAAGATGGCGGCAAAGTTCTTAAAAGTTCCAATTCTTTTTCCTTTCGACTATTATACTCTAAAAATAAATTTTGGTTGCGAGAAATAACATCCGTAAACTCAGTGGATTCCCTCTTTTTCTCTTTTTCCCTTTCTCGCTCTGCTTTTTCCGATTCCAATAATCGACTTAATATCTCCTTTTGACGCATAAGTGTTTCGTTGGTAATCCTTTTATTCACAAGGTCAGTCTCAGTTTTTTCCATAAGTTCTTCTAACTTTTTCAACTTATTTCCGCCATTACCATTACCCAATTCTTCTTGCAGCTTATTTAATTCCTTTCTAATCGCAGCTTGTTTCGCCGCCATTTGTGCCAACTCTTTGCTCATTCCGGCTTTGCCTTTCCCTTTTTGACCTTGCTTTTTCCCATTTGGTGATTTCCCATTTTCCATTTCTTTCTTCAGCTGACCCATCTGTTTATTAAGCTGTTGCTGCAATTTTTTCATGCTAGAAGAAGATGGTTTACCACTTCCTGGCTTTTGACATTTGCCTTTACCTTGCTGCATCTGCATCTGCATTTGCATGGCTTGAATTGCTTCGTCCAACATCAATGCAAGATTATTTATTGAGGTCATAGATAGTTGTTGACGATTATTGGCCAATTTCGTGTTACGTTCACCCAATTCGTCAATGGCCTTATCCATATTGTAGTTTATTGAGCTGATTTCCGTATTTACCTTCGCCTCTAACTCTACAACCCTTTTACTTAAAGCAAATAGAGAATCTTCAATAATTTTTGAATCGTCTTTTAGCTTTCTTTGTTTTTGAGCAAGCTGCAAATATTGAGGGTCATTGCGATCTGTCTTTTTCAGTGTTTCCATTACCTCCTCTTGATCAAAGGATAATTGAATGAGATTTTCCAATAGTGCACGCAAATCTTCAAGGTTTTCTGCATTAGCACTTGATTGCATCTGCATTTGCATTTCTCCCAATTTTTGAGATAATTGGTCCATTTGTTGTTCCGCATTCTCTTGACTTTCGGAGGCTTTGTTTTTCTGATTCTTAGACAGCTGTTCTTGGCTATCCTTCATCTCCTCTTTGATGCGTTCTTCAAGATTGTCCGTTTTCTCTAATTCATTTGGGTTTTCTAACTCTTTATTTTTCTTTTCAATTTCATCCAAATTCTCGCTTATCTTTTCAAACTCTTCATTCAATTCCTTTTGTTTGCTTTCTAATTCATCTTCCCCTTTTTTGCCATCTTTTGTTTCTTCTTTTAAGTCTTTTTGCTCCTCTTTCAAGGCATCTAACTTCTCTTTTGTTTCTGCCAATTCTTTTTCGAGTTCCAATTGCTTAAAAAGTTCTAAGTTTCTATCTAACTCTTTACTGAGGTCTTTATTACTCAATTCGATCTTATCCAGTGATTCTTGTAAGTCTTTCTTATTTAGCTCTTTTAGCATCTTCTCAATCTCCTTCATCATTTCTTTCATTTCTTCACTCATCACCTTTTCAAAAAGATCCTCCAACTGTTCTTGCTTACTCAACAATTCTTCGCTTTCTTCTTCAAATTCATTTTGAAGCATGTTTTTCTTTTTGTTTTCTTCCGAGAAACGTTCTATCGAATTTTCAACTGCCTTTTGTTTTTTCAATATGTCTTCCATCAATTGCTTCTCCTGGTACCCAAGGTCCTTTTTATCCAAGATTCTCTCATTGAGCTCTTCAAGATCTTTTTGAATTTCTTTGGTAAGTTCAATGCTTTCCTCTAAATCCTCTTTTATTTGTTCATTGCTTTCTTTTCGCATATTGCTCAAGTCTTCTTGAGAGGGAGTATTTAGAAGTTGCGTTTTGCTTCTGGCAGATTTACTACCATTAACGCCATCATTGTCCCAAATTTCAAAATAATATTCTACCTGATCCCCAGACTGGATATTGTATTCATCACTATTCCAAACAAAGAAAAAGTCAGTCTGTGTTAATGCGGTATTTATAGATATGTTCTTTTCAATTTTGTTGGTCTTTGCACCATTCTCGCTTCTAATGCTGGCATAGAACTTAAGTCGTGTAAACCCATAATCATCTTTAACCATTCCCTTAAAGTAAAACCGCTTAAAACTGGAAGAATCTTGTTCCACATCTAGCTCAATGGAAGGGCTTAAGTCTGGGATTACTTTTAAGAAATAAGTAATGGTGTCCTGGTATTTAAGGTGTTGGTTTGAAACACTTAAACCATAATTTTGACTTTTTAATAGTTGTTTTTCAAAAACGTATTCATTTTCACCGCTAAGCATTACTTCCGAACTGGAATCTTGCTCAATAAATAGCATGGATTCTGTTTCTTCAGTTTTAAAGCTCCATTTGATATTTGTGCCTGCAGGAACAGTTAAGTCACCATTATTTTGTACTACTTCAGAAGATTTCTTTAAATATTTTGGATATTCCAAAGTAGTTTGGAAGTCAATTAATAATGGTTTAGGAATTATTTTGAGTTCGTAGTTTTTCGATCGATAGGTACCATCGAATAGATTAAAATTTAATGCGCGATTAAGGTTGCGGAGTTTATAAGAAAATCGATTATTCTCTTCTTTCTTCATTAAAAAGCTTCCAGCATCATAATCCAAAAATATTTTATCTGGAATTTCATCTCCGGTCAACTTTACTTCAAGGGTATAATCTGTGTTTTTAAAAGCGTTTAATTCTTTATTTAAGATGGTAATCTCATAGGGTGTAACGGGAATAAATTCAGATGTATGGGCTACCAATCTACTGGTCCCATCTTTGATTATGCTAGGTTGAATTAGACCGATTAGAACAAAAATGACAAATGGAATAATAGCATATTTGACATACTTTAGGTTGTCCTTAAAATTCACGGCTAAAGCAAAGGGAATTGGTTTGAGTTCGTCGATTTTCTGATTAATGCTTGCCGAAATAAGATCGGTTTCGGATGAGCTTTCGATGGACTTTAGTTGAAATATATTTGACAATTTATCATTTATGTGCGGGAAATGCGCGCCAATAATTCGTGATGCCTGCTGATTGTTGATTCTTTTACCAATGGACAATAGCTTGAAAAGTGGCCAAAGGAGTTGAATGAAAATCAGGCCTAATATTAAGCCAGATGAAGTATAAAAAATAACAGTTCTTACCGATGCATTAAATTTTCCGAAATACTCTAGTAGAACGCTGACAATAAACACCAAAAGAGAAATACCCAAGAAATAGATGCCACCACGAATCATGCGATTGATGTAATACTTGCGTATAAATTCATCTATCTTTCGAAGTAGTTGTAAATAGTTAGATTCAGACATCTACATTTGGATTTGAAGCCATTAAATTTAAGCAATTTAATAACGTTTAAAGCGCACTAAATTGCCTAATGGTAGATTTTGGTTATTTGTGGATTTAAGCCCCAAATAAACAGCTTCGAATGATTTTGGAAAGGAAGGTATGTTTTGAAGAGTCGCACAAAGTTTTTCTAAGCTCATTTTAGGAGAATAAGTATTGAGTATAAAAAAAGATTTTTTAGGTGCAAGTAGTTTCATGCAGTCTTCAACTAATGGCGCTAGATCCTTTTCTAGCATCCACTTCTCACCCTTTGAACCATAGCCGAAAATGGGAGGGTCCATGATAATCCCATTGTATATTTCATTCCTCCTTATCGCCCTCTGAACATACTTCCTTGCATCTTCGGTAATCCATTTGATGGAATCAAGACCATTTAGATCTGCATTATTTTTAGCCCATTTGCTCATTTGTTTCACAGAATCTACATTGGTAACATCCGCGCCAGCCTTGGCAGCCACAATAGTTGCTGCTCCTGTATATGCAAAGAGGTTAAGTACCTTTTGTTTTGGCCCACTTTTTTGTAAATGATCCATTACAAATTGCCAATTTTCGGATTGTTCAGGAAATAATCCAATGTGTTTGAATTTGGTCAGTTTTAACTCAAAGTTCAAATCATTATTTAAGCCAACCTGCCACTCCTTATTGGATGGATTAATTGAAATCCAACTACCATCTTTTGCGCCTTTTTCTACAAATTTCCAATTTGTTTTCTGCCATGGCTCCTTTAATTTGGGAGCTAGATGCATTGATTCTATAGCAGGCCTATCCAAAATGATTTCCCCGAAGCGTTCAAGCTTTCTGCCAGAACCAAAATCTAAAAGCTCATAGTCCAAGATCTCGCGCTGAAATAAGAATTTGAAATTGCTTTTGAATTTCTTGGTATGCATAATTGAACAAACTTATACAAAGAACAATCGAATGTTTTAATTTTGCCGGCTAAAATTAGATCGATGAGTAGAAAAGTAAGAGTAAGATTTGCACCTAGTCCGACAGGGCCATTGCATATGGGAGGAGTTAGAACGGCGCTTTACAATTATTTATTTGCAAAAAAGAATAATGGGGATTTTATATTGAGGATAGAAGACACTGATCAAACCAGGTTTGTAGAAGGAGCCGAGCAATACATCAAAGACTCATTGGAATGGTGTGGGATTATACCCAATGAAGGCCAGGGTTATGGTGGAGATTTTGGTCCCTACAAACAATCGGAGAGAAAGGCACAGGATATCTATCGAAAATATGCAGAGCAATTGGTAGAGAAAGACCTTGCTTATTACGCATTTGACACTGCGGAAGAACTAGAGCAAATGAGATCTGATTTAAAAAAGGCAGGAGTTGCTGCACCTCAGTACAATGCGATTAGTAGAACCAGAATGAAGAACTCTTTGTCTCTTTCGGCAGTAGAAGTGCAAAAGAAATTAGAGGAAAATACACCTTACGTTATTCGGATCAAAATACCAAGAAATGAAGAAATCAAATTTCACGATTTGATTAGGGGTTGGGTGTCTGTGCACTCTTCCAATTTAGACGATAAGGTTCTATTCAAGTCTGATGGCATGCCGACTTACCATCTGGCCAATATTGTGGATGATAAGATGATGAATATAACCCATGTGATAAGGGGAGAGGAATGGTTGCCATCCGCACCATTGCATATCTATTTATACCAGGCACTTGGCTGGGAAGAGGATCGACCAGATTTCGCGCATTTGCCATTAATATTAAAACCAGACGGTAATGGAAAGTTGAGCAAAAGAGATGGAGACCGTTTAGGATTCCCTGTTTTTCCTTTAGAATGGAAGGACCCACAAAGCAATGAAATATCATCAGGATATAGAGAAAAAGGGTATTTCCCCGAAGCATTTATCAATATTCTTGCGTTTTTAGGCTGGAATCCTGGAAATAACCAAGAACTTTTTGAATTAGAAGAATTGATAGCGTCATTTTCTTTAGAACGTGTAGGTAAAGCTGGCGCCAAGTATGACCCAGAAAAGGCAAAATGGTACAATCAACAATATTTGCGTGCAAAAGATAACGGTTTGCTTGCTGCCCAATTGCTAGAGATAGAGGAGAATAAAGAAATTGTAGGAGAAAAATCTATTGAATTTGTAGCAGAAGTTTGTGGTTTGATGAAAGAGAGAGCAACATTCCTTACAGATATTTTAAAAAATGGAACTTACTTCTTTAGGAAGCCTGCGGAATATGATGAAAAAGTAGTACGAAAAAAGTGGAAAGCAGAAAGCGCGGACTTAATGAATGAATGGTTGGAAGAACTAAATTCCATTGAGGACTTTAATTCGGAAGAAATTGAAGGAAGGTTTAAACAATTCCTAAAATCGAAAAATTTGGGGATTGGAGCAGTACTTCCATTGTTTAGATTGCTAATCACCGGAGAAGGCATGGGGCCTTCCATGTTTGCAATTGCTTCTTTATTAGGGAAATCAGAGTGTTTAAATCGAATTGAAGCAGGAATACAAAAGTTGAGTTGAATGCACATAATTCGAATCCAAAATGCTGAATTTTTTGCCTATCATGGGGTTCATCCAGAAGAGCAAAAAATAGGAGGCAAGTTTACGGTCGACTTGAGTTTAGAAACTGATTTTACAAAAGCAGCTGAAGAGGATGATTTAAATGGAACTGTTGATTATGCTGCAGTCTATGAAATCATAGAGACTGAAATGAAAATCCAATCAAAATTGATAGAAAATCTAGCCTATAGAATCGTACAAAAGCTAAAAAAGGAATTCCCCAAAATACATTCGATTAAAATTGAGGTTAGCAAGCACAAACCTCCCATTTCTGGCAATTTAGAGAAGGTAAGCGTAGTCATCGAAGAATAGTATCGCATAAGTTGTAAGTGCAATCGGTTTTCGTAATTTTGGCTACTTCCAAAAAAATGGTCGCGTGGCCGAGTGGCTAGGCAGTGGTCTGCAAAACCATCTACAGCGGTTCGAATCCGCTCGCGACCTCAACACAAAATCCCTAGTTTTATACTAGGGGTTTTTATTTTCATTGCATGTCTAGAATACTGCTCATTGACAACTTCGATTCTTTCACTTATAATTTATACCATTACCTCTGCGAACTATCTAACAAAGAAGTAGATGTAATAAGGAACACGGAATTGTCTAAGCAAATAATAGGAAAGTATGATGAAATTGTCATTTCACCGGGACCTGGATTACCAAAGGATGCGGGAGCATTAGAAGAACTATTGCCTTTTATTATTCAGGATAAAAAAGTATTGGGTATTTGTCTTGGTCTTCAAGCATTAGCAGAACATTATGGCATGCGTTTGAAAAATTTAAATCAAGTGATTCATGGCCAAAAAAGGAGGATAGAAGTCAGTGAACCGGAAGATATATTATTCAAGAATCTTCCTCTAAAGTTCAATGTAGGACGTTATCACTCTTGGGTCGTAGACACATCAATTACGAATACAAACTTTCGCATAACTTCTGTCGATGAAGAAAATAATGTAATGTCAATGACACACAAATCTTTGCCAATTTATGCAGTACAGTTTCACCCAGAAAGTATACTGACATCAAACGGGAAGCAAATTTTATCTAACTGGCTAGAATATTAAAAGCACTATAGTTCGAACTTAATTCCTTGCGCCAAAGGAAGTTCAGTTCCGTAATTGATGGTATTGGTTTGTCGACGCATATATGCCTTCCAAGCATCAGACCCTGACTCTCTTCCACCTCCAGTTTCTTTTTCTCCACCAAAAGCACCGCCAATTTCTGCTCCTGAAGTCCCAATATTTACATTGGCAATACCACAATCAGAACCTTCGGCTGACAAGAATAACTCCATCTCCCGCATACTGTTTGTCATAATAGCAGAAGATAATCCTTGGACGACATCATTTTGCATCTCAATTGCTTCGTTTAGATCGCTGTATTTTAATAGGTAAAGTATCGGGGCGAAAGTCTCATCTTGTACGATTTGCCAATCATTTTGTACTTCAGCAATAGCAGGTTTTACATAGCAACCAGAATGGTGATCTGCCACTTCTATTACTCCTCCATCGATTAACATTTCTCCACCTTGATTTTTTACTTCCTCAATTGCCTTTAAATAAGCATCAACAGCTGCTTTATCAATCAATGGTCCCACATGATTATTTTCATCTAAAGGATTGCCAATCTTAATCTGTTGGTAGGCATTTACTAAACTATCTTTTACTTGATCGTAAATGCTATCGTGTATAATTAACCTTCTTGTTGTTGTACATCTTTGACCACAAGTACCTACTGAGGCGAAAACCAAAGCGGGAATTGCAGATTTTAAATCTGTAGAAGGAGTAAGGATTACCGCATTATTTCCTCCCAATTCAAGTAAAGTCTTACCTAATCTTCTTCCAACAGTTTCAGCAACTATTTTACCCATTCTTATACTTCCAGTAGCAGAAACTAATGGAATTCTCTTATCGTTGGTCATCCACTCTCCAACTTTATAATCACCTGTAATTAAACAGCTTATTCCTTCATCAAGATTGTTCTCGCTCAATACTTCTGCGATTAATTTTTGACAAGCAATGCTGCAAAATGGAGTTTTTTCAGAGCCTTTCCAAACGCATACGTCTCCAGCCACCCATGCTAATGCTGTATTCCAACACCATACGGCAACAGGGAAATTAAATGCAGTAATAATTCCCACGATTCCCAATGGGTGATATTGTTCATATAATCGATGATTTGGCCTTTCCGAATGCATCGTAAACCCATGCAGCTGTCTGGATAGACCTACCGCAAAGTCGCAGATATCGATCATTTCTTGAACTTCTCCTAATCCTTCTTGATACGATTTACCCATTTCATAAGAAACCAATGCACCTAAAGCTTCTTTATTCTTTCTCAGCTTATCTCCAAACTGCCTAACAATTTCACCCCTTTGTGGAGCAGGCAACTTTCTCCAATTTACAAATGCTTTTTGTGCTGTTGAAATTACCTTTTCATAAATTTCATGATTTGTGGTATAGGTATTTCCAATTGACTTTCCATCCACCGGAGAAATGGACTCAATTTTTTCGGTCGCGTCTTCAAACCAATTGTTACCAGTTGAGGTTCCAGAGTGGATAGACTTAAGATTTAATTTTTCTAAAATTTCTGAAATGTTCTGCATTGAATATCAATTTGAGCGCAAAAGTAGGCTTATGATTTTGACTAATTGACTTAATCTTTCAATTGTTTGATTCTAGAAATTTCAAATTGGTAAAAGGCAGGGGTAAAGGCAATTACCCAAAGAACATATTCGGCTATATTGGTAAGGTAGCTTCCTGTAAATTGGTATATAAAAATGTATATGAATATTGAAGCTCGATAGAGGTTATCAAATACTTTTGTTTTCACCATCAAATAAAGTTCAATAAATAAGCGCAGAACAAGACCTGTTATGCCGAAAGTTCCTATGGTTTCCCCTATAGCTGAAGGAATTCTAATAATTGGAATATCAGCAGCATGATAATTATAATATGTTCTGACAACAACATCACCCATAATTTTTATTTGACCTACACCTACACCAAATAAGGAGCTTTTTGTATCAGCAACCAAGAAGGATAATTTAATTGCTTCTGTGGTTCTTCCTTTGGCAGAAAGATCATAACCAAAGATGATATCAATTATTCGCCTAAACAATGGATTGTCGGGGTAAAATATAGCTAGTAGGAATAATGTAATTATTCCTACAATTACGATAGAAACAATCGAATGAAATAAAACGGTTTTCCCAAAAAAAAGCTTCTGATATTTCAAAATGACAAGAAATAGACTAATGAGCAAAGCACTAATTACACCAAGAGAAAAGGACAAGGTTAAGGGTAAGAGAATCAACAATATATAGGCGATGGATTGTTTAATTTCTCTTTTTTCAATAAGCAGTTTTAAACCATAAAAAATGACAATTGGGCTCAAAAGAGTAGAATAATAAGATGGCTCATAGGTTAGAAGTTGAAGCCTTGGAAAGTTTTGTATTGTTAGCGTTAAATTTCTTACTGTCCAAGCGTATAGCTGTAGCGGGGTAAAGTATAGGATAATTGCTATAATGGTAAAGCAAAAGTTCAACAACAATAATTGTTTGAACTGTTTTCCCAAATCTTGTTTTTCTTTCAGTTTAATGTAAAAAGTGATCATGAAAATGTAGGTGGCAAAAAGCAGACTGTAGGACTTGAGAAAAGAGCTAAAATCTATACCTAAAATACTGTGAATGATCACATATGGTCCGGTGAAAATAAAATACCGAAGAATAAGTTTTGTTTGGCTCTTCTTTACCAACCAATAAATAAACAAAGGTGTAAGTAAGGTAGTATAAAGCAATCCATGCGGCAATCCTACACTATTGAAGAAAAAATAAATAAGAATTAATAAATAGAATTTATTGACCTTCATTTTGGTTTACTTAGCTCAACTTCTTTATTGGGAATGAGTTTTGTTCAATCTCATTCAAAATAAATAGATTTGAATTCAAATTTATAGGTTTTGGATAGCATTAATCAACAAAATGAAACTAGTAATTCTAACGAAGAAATTGACTTCGGTCCAATTTATCGATTGATTTCAAGAAGTATTAAATCCTTCTTCGATGGAATCAAAAATTACATAGTAGCAATGTATAAGCACAAGCTGAAAGTAATATTATACTGCTTAGTTTTCGCTGTTATCGGATATCTTATAAGCTATTCTTTCAAACCCGTTTTTAAAACTGAGGCAACCTACCTAGCGAGAAATGTTCTAAGTAGTTTGCATCACGATAAGGTATACAATATCAACCAATTGATAGAGGAAGAGAATTATAATGAGGTCGGACAAATCTTAAATATAAATCCATCTTCTGTAGAGTATTTGAGGCAGATAAAATACAAAATAGAAGCCAAAGAATATTACGATACTTCAGATACTCGTCAGCACTTTAAAGTATTGGTAGAAGTGACGGATAATTCAATTTTAGATTCGCTAGAAACTGCCTTAATCGGTTTTTTAAGCGATATTGACTATGTGCGAAAGAATAGAGAATTGTATGAAAACAAGTTGAACAAGCTATCTCAAAAGGTGGAAGATCAGATTGAGGAACTCAATGAATTGAAAGGAGTCGTCTCTGAAAGTATATTAAAATCTGGAAAGGGGGAAGGTTTGGTTTATGGGGAACCACTTGATCCGGTTGGCATATATGAACAAGAACTTTATTTATACAAACGTTTGCTGAATTATGAGTTTGGTAAAAAATTAATTGCACCAGTAGAATTGGTTTTAGGTTTTAATCATTATAAAAACCCAAGTTTTCCCAACAAAATTGGCTTTGCGATTATAGGATGTCTTATTGGATTTGTTATATCAAGCCTTTTGTTTGGCTTTAAACGGATCAAAGATTAGCCTCTATTTGAACCCTCAAGTTTTCAGTTCTTTCCGATTTCAACTTCAGCTGATTGTACCAGATACTGGCCAATTTCCATTCACCGAGTCTTACATAGGCTGAAACCAAGTTCAACTTAGAGTTTTCGTTTTCTGGATTTATATTCAATACCTTTTTGTAAAAAAGGATTGCATTTTGGAAATCGTTTTTTAAGAAATAGACAGTACCTACATTATTTAAAACATTTACATCATTTGGACAGAGATTAAAAGCTTCTTCAAAATTTACATAAGCTTGATCCATCTCATTTAATTGAAAGTTAGCCACACCTTCATACCATTTGATGGGTATGCCATTATTGTCCGCTTTTATCCAGAAATTATTGGCAGCAATAGCATGTTGTTTCATTAATAAATAATTTCCGTTATCCTTTGCTACTATGGCTTTTCGAATAAAAGTTTCAGATTGATACCGATTAAATCCAAAATATGCACTGAAACTACCTATCACTATTCCCAATAGAGTTAGTAATTTGATACTAACCTTAAAGGGTAATTTAATGTTTGACTTTTCGGTTGGTATGGTTCCTAAAAAAGCAAGTAAAATCGCTAATATAATTCGGTGTTCAATTCTTTCTTTTGGGAAATCAAAAAAAGAAACTCCCATATAAGCAAGAACACCTGCCAAGCTAAGAATTGTCAACCAGGGAGTCTTGCTTTGTTGAGTAATGTTATTTACTGCTGCACTTATGGCCAAAGTAATAATGCCAATGAACGAGCCTATACCAATGATTCCTGATTCTACAAAAGTCCAGAGAAAGTCGTTATGAGGTCTTGCGAAAACAGTATTACCATATAATGCTCTGTGGAGTCCATCTAATCCTTGTTCTGGGAAAATCAACTTCCAATTTCCTAAACCGACGCCAAATAACCAATGTTCTTTGACCATTGGAATGGTTTTTTCCCAAACGATCAGACGTTCGCTAATGGAGCCTGTTTCACCTGCTAAATCACTTAATAGATTGGTCACAACTGGAGTGAAAAGTGTGAATATAATTGCAAGGCAGAAGACAACTAAAGTTGTTGAGAATGCCGGTTTTAATATTTTAGGCTTGAAGTAGGCTAATAGTACAGTTAGAGCCATAAGCATCAGCCCGATATATGTTGCTCTAGTTCTGAGTAATAAAATGATTATGATTTGAGCAATTAAGCCAAAAATAAAAAGCATTTTAGGCCATTTGATTTCTTTCTTTAGACCTAAAAACGTAAATGGAATAAGCAGTAATATCCAATTGCTTAAAAGGTTTCTATGGCCATGCTTACCTTCAATTAAATAAACAGTTGCAGAAAAGTTCTCTCGGGTTTTTAAAGCTTCCGAGAAGTCTGGAAGACTAAATACAATTGCTAAAATGCTTGCTACTAGACAGGCCTTAATAATGGCCGAAATCGATTGCTCTTTATTGTGAAGAAAATAAATCTTGCAATGAAAGTAGGTTATAATAAATAATAAAATCTTTAGAAATTCATATAAAAAGGCCATCTTATTTACTGCAAATACAGCAGATGGTAATGCACTAAAAGCATAAACAATCAACAAGAGGTCCATCCATTTGATCTCTTGAACAAGTCGATCAGATAATCTCAAAAGATAAATTCCACCAAGGGTAAGCACAATGCTTAAGGCGATGAATTTTGGCAATAGCGCATTATCCATAACCAATTCCGAATAAAACAGCGGAACGATCACAACTAATAGGAAAAAGAATAAAAAGCTAACCTTTGATTTCACTTGCGATTAAAACGTTTTAATATATTGCTTACAAAGTCATCGTTTATTCCCAATATCCCTTTTATTTTATTGTATGAGCTCAATACCATCTTATCCAAATAAATAAAAATGGCCTTTATGCCATCTCCTGGGCGAGCTCGATAGTTAGTGGCTCTTTTTAATGGAACCAATTTTTCCTCAGTAAAGTAATAAAGTGCTAGGGATTTTCTGCTATCACCCTCTGGAAAATTAATCGCATCAGGGAAACCATGGTATGAATCTTCTGAGGTTTCAAAAATTACACATCGATTAAAAATGGGTTCAATTTTTTGTTCACAGCTCTTCATTTTGTTATCCCATAATTCCAATTCTCCTTTAAATTCTTTTTGCCAGTTTTTGTTGAAATAAATCAAAAGATTGACTCTTCTTCGCCACTTTCTTTTATGCGGATGAACCGTAAAGTCAGCGTGAATATTTAAGAATCCACCTTTGCTGCTCTGATGCAATCCTCCACCCTCCAATTGAGGATCTGCAATTAAATTTTTAATTCCTGTTAAATCGCTTAAATAAGAGACAAATTTTGGAGAGTTAAGCGATTTAATGAGCTCTTGAAAAGTAGTTGGAAGCAGCTCTACTTTATTTAAACCATGTTTTTTTTCGTTGAAATGAATGTAGTGTATCCATCCCGCATCTGTTACATCTGGAAAATCCTTTAAGGCTGCCTCGGCAATATCTTGAATAAGAAAATCGTCAATAACCATGTGTGGAAAGGGTTTAGCTTGCATAAAGCGGCCTTTCTCTTTTTCAATAGTTTGCTCAATCGAAATGGAAGAGATGTGTTTTTCTATATTCAATCTTCAAGAATTAGTAGGGAGTACAAATGAACAGCATTTTTATGTAAACCAAAATAAGGTGCTATCAAGATTAATAAACTATTGCTTTATTTGTTAAGTCAGTTAAGACTCATGAGTAAAGATACATTACTTAAAACCGCTTTAATTCTGCCAATAATTTGCCTATTAATTGTTCGATTAATAGGCTTTGATGGTTTGTATGGCATGGATAGCTATGAATACTATCGCTATTCCATTTCATTGAAAGAATTCTTCCTTCATGGGGATGATCCTGGCAGTTTTTTTTGGCCCGTTGGTTATCCAATATTGATTGCGATTTTATCCTTCTTGATGCCTGTAAGTTTTGCAGGTCAATTGCTTTCAATCTTATGCTTAATCGGCATCTATTACTATACCAATAGAATCATCAAGCTGTGCTATTCGAACAACGAAGATAGCCGGTATTACACACTGATTACAGTTTTGTTAGCACCATATTTGATGCGTAATGGCATGCAGTTCATGGCAGATCTCTTGGGTGTATTTTGTTTATGTGCGGCTGCTTTTTATGCATTAAAATTCCGGCTGAAGAAAGAAACTAAATCCATCCTGCTCTTTGGCGTATTTGCCACCTATGGTGTATTTAGTAGATACGGAAATGTGGTTCCACTATTCCCTTTTATTATTCTAATTATCCCAACTTATATTAAGTCATTTAGATGGCAAAATTTATTGGCATTTATAGCCCCATTGCTATTGATAGGAATTCACTTTTCAATCAAAGGGATTGAAGATAGCACTGTAGTTAGTCACCATTTTTTGGAGGAGTGGAACATTGGTAATTTTTTTAAAACTTCCTTTGTTTCAACAACAGAACACAATTTGGCAACACATACCTATACCTTTCCTAACCTTCTGTACTACTTTGGTTTGTTTCTTTATCCAGGATATTGTTTTTTGAATGTAGTCTTTCTTTTTCTTGCCTTTAAAAAGAATCAGAATTGGCTTAAACAACCGTTATTATACCTTACAATTTCTGTCATTTTAAATGCCCTGTTTCTTTCTGGTGTAACATTCCAAGGCGATCGATACTTATTCCCAACCTATCCACTTTTTATTGTTTTGATGTTTGGCGGATTTCAATTTCTAATGGGCAAATTAGGCAAGTATAAAAATGCATTTATCCTAATGGCAATTTTCGCACAATTGGGATTATTTGCACGATCAATTTATCCTTCTTTAGAAAGAAACAAACTGGAAAAGGAAGTGGTCGACTTTCTAAAAGATCATCAAAATAACACCCTGTATTGTTTTGAAATGGATTTGGCACTTCAACAAAGGGGCTTGAAGTTTGAATATGAAAATTTATGGTTTGAAGAAATATTAAACTTTGAACCCCAAGCTTTGGTTTTATTCAATGAAGAAAAGTTTGGTTCAAGATTTGAAGGCAAAACACCCATGATTAATTGGGAAAAATTAAATCGCGATCATCAATTGTTGAGAATAAAATCTTTTGAAAAAGGATGGGAGGTCTATGTCATTGAAAAATAAGAAACACATTCTTTTACTGACACCTGGTTTTCCCGAAGACGAGAACGATAGCAAATGCATACCTGCGCTCCAATTGTTTCTTCAAGAACTTATAAAAAGGGATCAATTTACTGTGACTGTGATTAGTTTCCAATATCCTTATCGAGCTTCTTTTTATGCTTGGAATGGTATTAATGTTTATGCTCTTGCAGGCAAAAACAAAAAAGGAATTCGAAAAATTTTTACCTTGAATAAAGCCTTTTATTATGCCCAAAAAATCAATCGCAAGCACCATATTGATTTTGTACATAGTCTTTGGTTAGGAGAGTGTACATTGGTTGGAAATAGGGTAGCAAAGAGGTTGAAGATTAAACACAGTTGTACTTTAATGGGACAAGATGTTTTAAAACAAAACCCTTACCTCAATAAGATCAAATCTAAACCAGAATTTATTGCAATTTCTAACTTTCAGAATGAAAAATTGATAGCAAATTCAAGGTTTAAAGCAAATCATGTCATTCCTTGGGGCATTGAGGATTTATCCAAATTTGTTTCAGATCAAAAAACCATCGATGTAATAGGAGTTGGCTGGTTAAATGAAAACAAAAATTTTGTCCAATTTCTTGAAATCATTGATGGATTGAAAAAGTTCATTCCGGAAGTAAGAGCAGAAATAATTGGGGAAGGGGAACAATCGAATCATTTAAAGAACAGAGTTGAAAAACTTAAGTTATCTGAAAATGTAAAACTACTTGGGAGTATGGGGCGTCAAGAGACCTTAAATAAAGTTGCTCAATCGAGAGTATTGCTTCATCCTACAAAGTATGAATCCTTTGGTTTAGTATTTATTGAAGCTGTTGCTTTGGGTGTTAAGGTATTTACAAAGGCAGTTGGTATTGCTCCAGAAATTCAGGAAATTACAACTTTTGAGCAAACAGAAGAGGCAGTTAATTTCTTAAATGATTTTTTGACTTCTGACCATAAAATCAATTGGTATACTCCTTACAAAATTGAATCTACTGTTGATGCCTACATTAAAGATGTATTTTTGAATTAAAATTAGGACTTGATTACAAGAAGCTTAAAAAAAGCAAATAAGGTTTTCCTCCCGCAGAAATTATTTTTCTCTCCCGAATACATCATTTTAGGAGTAAATAATGTGTGCAATTTGCATTGCAAAATGTGTGATGTAGGAACGCAAAATTTAGAGACCAATTTCGCTCAGAATTTGCTTGGCGCAAAGCCGCTAAATATGCCAATTGAATTATTTAAAAAGATTTGTGATCAAACCGCTATGTACTACCCCAATGCCAAGATAGGTTATGCATTTACAGAGCCTTTGGTTTATCCTGAATTGAAGGAATCTTTGATTTACGCTAAGGATAAGGGACTAACAACGACGATAACTACAAATGCACTAAACCTCAAACGAAAAGCAGATGATTTAATGGAAGGTGGGCTTTCAGAACTTTATATTTCTTTAGATGGTTTGGAAGATACGCACAACTACATCCGAGGAAATAAAAGATCCTTTCAAAAAGCAATCGAGGGTATAGATTATCTAAGTCAGTTTCCAGATGCGCCTAAGGTTTATATCTATTGCGTAATCACAGAATGGAACTATAAAGAATTGGAAGAATTTGTTGCCTATTTCGACAAACAAGCGATAGAGCATTTGGGGTTTATGCACCAAAATTTCATCACTAAGGAAATGTCAGACAGCCATAATGCGATTTATGGAAATGTATATAGAGCAACACATTCTAACATAGAAGAAACTGATTTTTCCAAAATTGATTTGGAAGTTCTTGCTGAACAAATTCAACAAATCAAAAGCAATACCTATCATTTTGAACCCTCTTTTTCGCCAGATATTTCTGACATAGAGACTTTGAAAGTTTATTATAACGAGCCAGAGAAAAAGTTAGGCAGAACATGTAATGATGTCTTTACCAATTTAATGATCAAAACAGATGGCAGCGTAATTCCAGCACATGGTAGATGTTATAATGTAAGCATGGGAAATATCCATGAGCAAAGTTTGAAAGAAATTTGGAACTCATCTGCTTATGGAAACTTTAGAAAAGAGATCGTAAAATCTGGTGGTCAATTACCAGCTTGTAGCAGATGTTGTAGTGCTTTTTAAAGTTGTCTTTTTACCAAGAACATTTTTCCTTCGCCTGGCAACCATCTGTTATAATTTACTTCTTTCAAAATCTTATCACCTTTATCTGGATTAAACACCAATACGAAGTCATTTTGGACGTTTTCCCACCACTTCTCATCATAATCGGAGTAATGATGCCAAGCAGTGAATTCAGCGCCTCCTTGAATCTTATATAAAGGTACACCGGATTCGGCGAGTTCATTCAATGTTTGCCAACGCAATCGATTCCAGCTCAAGTAATCGTGTATCGCTGCAACAGAAAAGCAGCTAATTACAAGCACAAAGGCATAAACGATAGGCTTTATTCTGGTTTCGGTTGGTGTGTTTTTTAAAAGTAAAATCGCAAATAGTGGCATCAAAAAGATAAGGTACCGGTCGTATATTCCAACTACAACAAATGGGGCAACATAGATGAATATACATGCCAGGATAAAGACAGACAAAAAAGAAAATTTTCTTTCATGGAGGCGTGCCTTTAATTGGAAAACTTCAATTATCCAGACGGAACTCCCCAGAACACCTAAAAAGGTAATCAACCACCAGAAAACTTTTGGAAGCTGGGGATTAGGACTTTGGGTGAAGTTACCATAGTGGTCGTATAAAGTGGTCGGCCCGATACCGAAATCAATGAAAACATTATCCAAAGAAGGAATGAATTTGCCAGTAGCAATTAAAATTCCGCTTATCCCAATAACATAAATTGAGGCAATTATTTTGGATTTTTTACTTGAAATGAGCTCTCGAAATTTAAACCAATGTAATGGTCCAAGAAACAATCCCAAATAGGCTAGTATTACAAAAAAGTAACCCGGAATGTTGATCAATAGTTTAGGGTTAAATGAAAGCAGTGTATTTGTCAATAAACCGAGTTTATCGTTGTATCGTTCTTGAAGCAATCCATTCGATTTCATCAAATACCCATAAGAGAAATAACAAATTAACAAGAGGATTAATGGGGTCAAGGAGAATAGCATGTTTCTTTTATTTATTGACCTTGTGCCAAGGATAGCAATCAACCAAGCAATTGGAATTACGAAAGCCAATTGTCGTATCATTAGCGCCCAAACACAAAAAAAAGTAGCGAGCAGTAAATCCTTAATTGAATATTTATGCCTAGCTCGAATAAAGAAGTAGATGGCCCAAATACACAAACTACAAAATGGAACATCAGTCATGTATGAGAAGGATAATGCAAGGTAAATAGGGTTGACTAAAAGAAGTACTGATGCTAATAATGAATGTTTTTCAGTAAACTTTAATTGCCTGCAAATGGCATATACTCCTAATACACCTGCTAAAGAAAAAATTAAAGTAGACCAACGAAGTACTGTAAAAGAAAAACCAAAAATTTGGACAAATAGGTACGCCCAATAAATGTGCGCAATTAGAGTCATTTCCCCCCAGTTATAAAGCACTAATTTGCCATTATCATATAAGGTTTTGACAGACTTTGCATAGCTCCAATCGTCATTGAGTGGGAAATTGCCTATTGGATTAATAAGCAAGATGCAAGCCACCCAAAGCAAAAAAATAAAGGCGATATATTTCAGAGATTGATGGCTCAATTTTGATAATAATTAAAAGCGTCATGAATTAATAGACTTGCTTGCGTATTTCCATATTCACTCCAATGCCCATCACATGATAAAAATAATTTTTGAGCCTCTTCCTTTGAAATTCCTTGAAAATGCTCTAATAGGTCGACATAAATGATCCCATTTTTACTGCAAAATAGTTTCAGTTTTTCACCAAGTGGATTGATTTTGTTTTGTTGAAATTCAAGAATTTCCTCTAGCGTAGGAATGGTAAAAACCAACATTTTTTTTTCCTGCCCATAATTCTTGATATGTGATAAAGAGTAAATCAAACGATTTAATTGCGCTTCATTAAACTCAAAGTAAGAAGGAACAACGAATTTATTTTGATTTTCCTCTTGCATATAAATCCTTTGATTCCAGAGTGTTTTAAAATATAAAAGCACATTGTAACTGTAGGTGAAGTTTTTAAGAACTTGCTTGAATGGTTTTAGGTCTTGTTTGTTTACCGATGACTTGTGTAGACTATCCTGAAAGTAAAACAATTGATAATCTGGATATTCTCCTACCCAAAATGGTCGATATCGGTTAGATCCAATTTTTTTATTGATTTTATAATCATCATCGATGAAATCGTTAGAAGGCAGAATACCTACTAGGATGGCATCATGATCAAATTTGGAAGCGTAACTTTCATACAATTTAGCGTATTGTGTTGGACCAAAATTTCCAGCCAATCCAAAATTTAGGTGTGGGATATTGCTTAAAACTTCCAACTGGTTTGTCAAGCGATCTTCCAGTTGAACTCCTAATCCTTCCACAAATGAATCACCTAGAGTGACTACCCTTTTGCCCATGAATTTAGTTTCTCTTTCCACATCTCGAAACCCATGAGAATTGCTGCTATAGGTGACATCAAAACATTCTTTCTTCTGGCGATAAGAATCATTAGGGATGTGCCAAGTACCAAAATCTCCATTCAAATCATACCAAAAACTCTGTGTGTTGTCCATGGAGTAGGTGGGCAATTCAACTTTAATTTCACCTGCATAAACATATATGGCTAAAGAGACTTCTAAAAGCAGAAAACCAAATAAGCAAAGCAGAATTAGCGTTAAAAGTCTTTTCATGAAATGGACAGATGTTAGTCTCCGAAAATAGCTATTCTTGTAGAAAGAAAAGAAGAGAAGGTTGAAAGAAAAAGGCAGTTTTGATTCGGCGGCAGAAGAATATGATGCGGTTTTTACCAATAGCCATATTGGAAAACTCCAAAGAAAGCGCGTCTATCATTGGCTAGATCGATTAGGTCTTTTTAATGGTTCTAAGAAAATCTTTGAAATCAATTGTGGAACCGGTTTTGATGCAGATTATTTTTCCCAAAATGGACATGAAATTGTTGCTACCGACGCTTCTGAAGAAATGATCCAAGTCGCAATTCGATCGAGAAGTAATAAGATTAAATTCTATAAATTGTCTTTTGATCACCTAACAACAGATGATAATTTTAAGCAATCGAATGTGCTGTTTTCAAATTTTGGCGGTCTTAATTGCATGGATTCAAATCGCTTAAGTCATTTATTAAATGACATAGGTAAGGTGCAGAATAGCGGGGATCATTTGGTCTTTGTGCTAATGCCCAAATACTGTTTGATGGAAGATTTGTATTTTTTCTTTCGGTTTCAATGGAATAAAATTGGTAGAAGAAATTCAAACAAAGCATTGGAAGTAAATGTTAATGAAAGTATTGTGGACACCTATTACCATTCGCCTTACACCTTAAAAAATGGATTAAAAGACATCTATGATGTGTTGCTGATAAAACCTTCATCCATTTTTTTGCCTCCTTCATATATGGAGCCTTTTTTTAAAAGGCGTTTAATAATTCTAAGTTTCCTTAATCGCTTAGAGTCTTTCTTTGGAAGGTTTTCTTCGCTTTCAGCATATGCTGACCATTACGTCTTAATAGCGAAAAGAAAATGAACATTGTATTATCACATGCTTATTTCTTGAATGAAGACCTGACAGAGCTTAGAATTATGAAACCATATCCTACTCTTGGATTACTATACATATCAGCTTACTTAGAAGAGCAAAAAGTTGATCATGAAGTATTCGATTCTACCTTCAGTTCTGAGCAAGATTGGATCGATTATATGCGCAACAAAAAGCCAGAAATATTAGCCCTATATACCAATTTGATGACCAAAATTAAATTGTTGAAGTTGGTTAAAAAGATGAAAGAGGATCCAATGCTAAAACAAACCAAAATTCTTTTAGGAGGGCCAGATGTCACCTATAATTGGGAAAATTATTTGATTCATGGAGCTGATTATATAGTAGTTGGAGAAGGGGAAGAAACATTCAAAGAATTTGTAGACCAATTTTATGGAGAAAGGGATTTTAAACAAGTTTCTGGATTGGCATTTAAGGCAGAAGGTAGCAAGTTGGTGAAAAACACTCCAAGGATAAAAATTAAAAACATTGACGATTTACCTTTTCCAAATCGAAAAAAAGTCGACTTAACAAAATACCTTTCTGTATGGAAAGAACACCATGGGAAAAGTACATTAAATATCTCAACGCAAAGGGGATGTCCCTATACCTGTCAATGGTGTAGCACCGCAGTTTATGGTCAAAGTTATAGAAGGAGAAGCCCAAAATTAGTGGCCGATGAGATAGAATATTTGATAGAAAATTATCAACCAGATGCACTTTGGTTTGTCGATGATGTGTTTACTGTTAGTCATAAATGGTTGTCTGCATTTCATGCAGAAATGACCAAACGGAAAATCAAAATCCCTTTTGAGTGTATCACACGTGCGGAGCGAATGAATGAGGAGGTAATTAAGCAATTAAAAGAGATTGGATGTTTTAGAATATGGATCGGTGCAGAGAGCGGTTCACAGAGAATTATCGATCTGATGCAAAGAAAGGTAGATATAAAACAAGTAAGCCAGATGATGCAATTGACTAAAAAGCATGGCATCGAAACGGGTACTTTTATTATGGTTGGTTATCCCACAGAAACCAAAGAGGATATTGATTTAACAATAAACTACTTAAAAGAGGCTAATCCAGATCAGTTTACCATTACCGTCGCTTATCCAATTAAAGGAACTGGATTATATAACCAAATCGAGCCATTTATTACCAAGAAACCGGATTGGGAAGTAAGCACCGATCGACAAATCGATTTTAAACGTACTTATTCTAGAAAGTATTACGATTACGCGGTTAGAAGAATCGTGAACGAGTTAAACTTTCACAAACTTAAGATTCAAGGAAAAACGCTAAGTAAAAATTCAGCCATTTTTAAATTAAAGTCTTTAGTTTCTAATTATAAGATGAAAGCAAATGAGAATTAGCGTATTTCTATTTCTGTTTACTATCGGTAGCATGACTGTTTTAGGACAAAATTTTAATCGTCCAGTTCCAAGTTTCTTCCCAGAATATGAATTTCAATTATATAATAATGACTTTACAAATGAATATTTGGCAACCCCATTATTGATTCCCCCAAATAACAACAGATATAAGCGGTCATTGGTAATATTCGATAGCCTCGGATATGTGTTGTGGTATGCAAATAAAACAACTAGCCGGTATACGGACTTTAAATACCATCCAACAAAGAAGATATTCACTTTTGCTGAAGGAGATTATTTTAAAGTTTTAGATTCGAATTTGGTCGTTGTTGATTCATTAAAACCGCTTAATGGCTATACCATGGATAGTCATGAATTTGATATAACTTTTGATGGCAATTACTTGATTTCTGGGAAATCCGACAGTATAGTGGATTTAAGTGCTCATCTATTCAGCGGAGTTAGAGGTAGTGACACTACCCATTTGGTTGGCTTTACAATTCAGGAGTTTGATTTTAATCACAATTTATTGTTCGATTGGGACAGCAATGATCATTTAGATCCATTGGAGTCCTATGATGAAATATATGGTTATGATTCAGCAGGCTTTGATTATTGTCATGGAAATTCAATTGAAAAAGATATGGATGGCAATTATTTAGTTTCCATGAGGCATACCAATTCCATATTTAAAATAGATAGGAATAACGGTAATATTATATGGAAACTTGGCGGTAAGGCAAGTAGTTTTCAATTTATAAACGATAGTGGCTTTAGCGGTCAACATGATTTTCGAAGATTGTCAAATGGCAATGTAAGTTTATTTGATAATGCTAACGCAGCATCGAATCCCAAGATTACTAGAGCTATTGAATACAGATTGGATACAATCAACTGGGCTGCAGAAAAAATATGGGATTATAAATATGAGCCTGCTTTTTTCGCTAGAGCAATGGGTAACTTTCAAACTTTTGGAGCTGGCTATCACACCATTGGCTATGGATTGACTTATCGGCCCAGCCCAAGCTTCATTGTTATAGATGGAAAAGATAGTCTAGTATCAGAGCTTTTTTTCAAAGATTCAGTAGTTAATTATCGAGCCAATAGCTATGATTTAGATTTTAAGTGGGAAAGACCTCAAAT
>Ga0207422_1000381_pt1 | contig 149994 bp, 97 predicted proteins | sample MarCyaLeptolynsp_FD_187757 | JGI IMG/M metagenome (GOLD analysis project Ga0207422, IMG submission 187757) | Marine cyanobacterial communities from Panama - species 1 Leptolyngbya sp. (SPAdes) | ecosystem: Environmental > Aquatic > Marine > Unclassified | place: Panama: Panama City | collected...
TCTTGTGATAATCGATTCCGACGAACAGGGGGGGCATGGTAGAATGTCGCATCGCTCGTTGCTCCTTCTGTATTTGAGCAGGCCAACAAGGCCGAGCTCGTACCAATACACGGAGCAACGGGCTTTTCATACCCATCTATAAAGAAGAAGACTCAAAAGAACCTTCTAAGGTCTGCTGGTCGGTTCAAGCCCCTGCCGGCATCCGTTTCTCAACCGGCACCGTTCGATGCCACGCAACACCCTTTGACTTCTCAAGCGATTCGTCCCACCGCTGGTTCCAGTTGTCATAGTCATCCTGAACGCTTTGCGGATCAGTCTCGCTATGCACGACAAACGATGGCCAGAAGGGGCGGCCAGACGGCTCGCCAGTCTTCTGGAATCGCAGGTCCATGGTCCAGCGTACATCGTCGGAGTGGTTTGAGAGACCCATGTGAGGCGTGTATTTGTTCATAAAGATGACGCCACCCTTGGGGCATTCGCCGATGATCGGCTCGACATCGGTGGGCAGAAGATCTTCACGCACCGTGGTGCCGCCTTCCGCGACATGCTCGAGATAGCCACGCTTGACGATGTCTGGAATGATCTTCATGCACCCGTTTTGCTCATTGGCGTCGATAAACGGAATCCAGCAGGTGATGATGTCCGAGTTGTCCGCCTCTTCCCACGTGACCGCGGCATCCTGGTGCCACGGCACATTGCCTTCATAAGACCTGTTCTCGCCGCTGAATTTGGCCGGCATCTTGGCACGCAGGTGTTGGATCGGGTTGCACTCGATTTCCGGACCGAGCAGGCTTTGCATCGCCTCGATCAGGTTCCTGTTGAACAGGAATTCGAAGCAGGCTTTGCTGCGCATCTGCATGATGTCCATGCCATTGGTGATTGACTTGTCTTGGGCGTAGAGCAGGGCGACCCGCCGATTGAAGGGTTCGCCTTCGTGCAGGTCAGTGATCATGCCTGCCTCAAGTCGCTGTTTGGCCCGTTTGTCGATCCAGGCTTCCAGGTCCGCGATAACCGGGGCGAAGTCGTCGTCAGTGAGGATATTCGGGGCGATCAGAACGCCGTGCTCACGATACTGTTCAACTTGCTGATCGGTCAGTTTCATCTTGCTTTGCTCCCATAAAGATAAGCCGACTAAGTTACCGTGATTGTGCAGGATGTCCAGTGGTTCGCCCTGTCATCAGTGCAAACCCAATGGTATTCACATGTTAGGATGGCAAGGCTCGATCTGTGTTCACTCGCCAAAGTGCTGTAAACGTCACAATCAGGTTAAAGCCAGTTGTGTAACTCGTCCGATAAACCCCCTAGGCAACGCCCTTTGCGGTTTCCTGTCGTGGTCTGTCCGATAGTTGTAATCGGCGATCGTAACGACGGGTGGGGTCGGGCGACGAGGACAGCCGAAATATGGTGCGTTGGTATACGCAAATCTTTATAAGGACGCTCATTCCCGCCACGGCGATCATGTTGCTGGCCGGATGTGAGTTTCTGAACTACAACGGCACATGGTCGTTTCTGGATCGCGATGAAGAGGCGACGGTCAATTCGTATCATCGATTCCTGCGCGATCGCGACCTTGCCATTGCCCAGGCCAATGCACGCAATGCCCCGCCGCAGCAGCCGGCTAATTCTTCCCCTCTGTATCAGCAGCAATCCAACTCTTCTTATGGGGCGCAGCAGCCAACCGGCAATTATCAGCAGGGCGGCGTGATCCCGGTCTGGAATCCGAATCGCATTCCTGTGTCAGATCGACATGCATCTGCCAATCCAGCCGGGGCGCAGGGGGTTATACCCGCGCAGCAGCCGTCGCCGGGAAGGGTTCGACAGCCGCCGGTTCGTTTCAGCGATGACCCGCCGGCGTCGGTTCGAACGTCTCGCCGACCGCTGGATGTGTTTGGCACAGCCGGCAATCGCGGCGGCAAGGGCGGCAGCCCGCTGGACGGGACTGACAACGTCACGCGCGTCTCCTTCAGCACTGAAGGCGGCGACTTTGATCCGGACATCGACGCAACTGGCCGCTGGCTGTTATTCGCGTCAACGCGCCACCGCGAGACATCTGATATCTACATCAAAAGTGTGTCCGGCACGACGATTACGCAGTTGACTTTCGACCGTGGTAACGACGTTTCGCCGACCTTCAGCCCGGACGGCAAGCGGGTCGCATTCGCGTCTGACCGTGGCGGTAGTTGGGACATTTACATTGTCGACGTGCGTGGCGGCCAGCCGATTCAGCTGACCTCTGAGCCGACCCACGAAGTACACCCGAGCTTCTCGCCTGACGGGCGATGGCTGGTTTACTCAATGCGTGGCTCGCAGTCCGGCCAGTGGGAGATGGTGGTTGTCGACATCGAGAATCCGGCGGTGCGTCGGTTCATTGGTTATGGCCTGTTTCCCCGTTGGTCGCCGACGGACAATCGCATTCTCTTCCAACGAGCCCGTGAACGCGGTACACGCTGGTTCAGCATCTGGACGGTTGAACTGGTCAACGGTGAAGCCATGCGTCCAACCGAGATCATGGCCAGCGCCAATGCAGCAGTGATCACGCCGAGTTGGAGCCCGGATGGCAAGCACATTGTCTTCTGCACGGTTGTGAATCCGATGCACGCGAATGCCGCAAAAGTTGCAAAGTCAGATGTATGGGTTTCGTCGATTCAGGGAACGAATCGGTCGAACCTGACCAATGGTCGATTTTCCAATCTCCAACCAAGGTGGGCCCGAGACGGCAGAATCTTCTTCGTCTCGAACCGGGGGCAGGGAGGAGTGGAGAACGTCTGGGCGTTGCGCCCGGACCGGGTGATGCAGATGGCCCAGACGTTGGGTCAGAACACCTCACGTACAGCCAAGGGCGGCACAGATGACGGCGCGGCGATGAGCGCGTCCGAAAAAATGCCAACTTCACGCCCGACAACTGTCGAAAGTTCGGCAAGGGTGCCGATTAAATAGAGGTGATGATTACATCGCCGAACATCTCGGCGAACGGTGATGGACAGCCGTTTGTCCGTCAGATTCGAACCGGTGAGCGGAGCCTCATCGCTATGAAAACCGTGTGGCAGGAGGCCATGACAAGTAAAAAGGTCCTGCTGACGTTGATGCTGGTCTGGCTGGGTGGATGCACCTGGCTCAAACCTGTTCGCGTGCCTGACCAGATGGCCTCCCCTTACCAGGAGAGACAGATCTGGGCGGTCGCGCCGCTTCGCAATGAAACCGGTAGCCAACTCGTCAATACCTATGCGATGGCTGACAAGATTTCGCATAGTCTTGAGAATGTGGCGAACGTCGACGTGCTGCCGGTCAATCGCACACTGGCTGCCATGCAGTCGCTGAAGTTGAACCAGTTGCGGAACCACGCAGATGTCATGCACCTGCTGCGAACACTCGATGTGGACGCGCTGGTTGTGGGAACGATGAGCGCCTACAACCCGTACGACCCGCCGAAGATCGGGCTGCAACTGGAACTTTATGTGCGTTCCAGGCGTGAAGATCAGAACATCAACCTGCGCGATCTGTCTCGTGCTGCGACGTCCGGCGATGTTCAAATCGCTGTGCCCAAGCAACTCAGGCCGATCAGCGTTGTTAGCGCTTATCTTGACGCGTCTGATCCGGCTGTGAACCAGAGGCTCCGTGCCTATGCTCGCAGTCGCGGCCAGGAAAGTCACGATATTCCGCGATGGCGCGCCAAAGCCATCTCACACGGCATCGTCAAGCCCGATGACGGCGACTGGCGACTCTATCGCATCAGCATGGACCTGTACGCTGAATTTGTCAGCTACGAAATGTGTCGACGGCTGGTGCGAGCAGAGTCAAATCGCCTGGCATCAGTCCCGACCACACCATAGCGGCCTTTCCGAACGATGTCGGTCCGGTCTGCTTTGGTGGGACTGGAGTAAACGATGTCGGAAGAATTACCAAACTTGCCAAGCAGTGACGAGCAGGAGCTGTCGTCCGCGCTTGAAGATGCACAGAAGCAACTCGTTCTGGTTAAGAACGGGCAGCGGTATGTGTTTCGCTACACGCTAGGAGACGAAGCCGAGTTGCTTGAAAGCCTGATCGAAATGGCTCGCGACCCTTCGTCCGAGCTGACCTGGTTCGACGCGGCAGTGCTTAGTCATCAAATGGGAAGGCGGCTAAGCCAGAAACTGGACAAGATCATCAAACTATAGCTTTGTGGGGGGAACCACAGAGAAGGAAGGCACATATGTCAGGTCAAAACACCATCACCGAACAGTTCATTAATTACCTGCGGTACGAAAGGCATTTCAGCCAGTACACCGCTCGATGCTACGGTGCTGACTTGCGCCAGTACGAGGAATACCTCGGCACGCGCGCTGCCCAGCCCCAGCAGGCCGAGCAACAGATGCAGGCTTCGCCGCAGGAGGCACAGCAACCAGTCGCCGAGGCGCCGGCAACTGCCGCCGATCTGACGCAGATTGAATCCCGCATGGTGGGCGCCGATGCCATGACCATTCGCGCTTACCTGGCGCATCTGGACAGCTTCGGCTACAGCCCCGCGACCACCGCTCGCAAGATCGCCACGCTTCGCAGCTTCTACAAGTGGATGCTCAAGCGCAATCTGGTTGAATCGAATCCGATGGTGTTGATCCGCACGCCCAAGCAGACCAAGCGACTGCCTAAGGCCATGGGTGTTGAGCAGGTCGATAAGCTGCTCTCTATGCCCGATTGCCGTGATACGCTCGGCGCGCGTGACCGCGCCATTCTTGAAACACTCTACTCCACCGGCGTACGCGTCAGCGAACTGGTGGACCTGAACCGGACGGACCTGGATCAGGCGGAGCAGACCTTGCGCGTCCGCGGCAAGGGTAAGAAGGAACGCATCGTGCCGCTCGGCTCGCATGCATTGGCTGCTATTCGTCACTACCTGACGCTGCTGGAACCGGATCCGCGCTTCCGAGGTGTACGCGAACAGATGGCCACCGACCCGAACGTGTCGCTGTTCGTCAATAAGAATGGCGGGCGCCTGTCGAGCCGCTCGGTCCGCCGCAAGCTGGACAAGTATCTGCAGATGGCCGGCTTGGATTCAACCATCAGCCCGCACACCCTGCGTCACAGCTTTGCCACGCACCTGCTGGACAACGGCGCCGACCTGCGGAGTGTGCAGGAACTGCTCGGCCACCAGTCGCTGTCGACTACACAGATTTACACGCATCTGTCCGCGATGCGCATGCGTCAGGCCTATGACGACGCCCATCCGCGTGCGGAAACCGCGTAAGCAGTCTTGCACGCAAAACCTGGCAAGTTCCCCCAACCCCGTCGTGAATCGACGGGGTTGTTTTTATGTATGTCGAAGAATCGCATTTCAGCGGATGTCAGTTTCCTAGCCGGGCGGCGACGCCGCCCAGGTAGCGTTGCAGTCACGCTCGATTCGCAAACCCACCAGGATCGCGTCGCGATCCGGCTAGGATCCATCCCTGAAATATTCTCTGTCGAGCGCGAACCTCATCGCAATAACCAACCGCTTGACATGAAATAGTGTATTACTACACTAATACACATGGCGGCGTCATTCTCATTCCAGGTCCAGCCCACCTCCGGCGTGCCGATCTACCGCCAGATCGTCGATCAGGTTCGGCACCAGGTAGCGACAGGCCGACTCAAACCGGGGGATAGCCTGCCATCGGTGCGCCAGACCGCCAAAGACCTTCAGATCAACCCGATGACTGTCTCCAAGGCTTACTCTTTGCTCCAGCAGGAGGGGATCGCCGAAGCGGTTCGCGGGCAGGGCATACGAATCGCTAAGCAGGCCAGTGTGACCGACCCAACTGCTCAGACAGACGCATTGGAACCTCTTGCCGAGCAAATCATTGCCACTGCCTGCCAACTGGGCATGTCGCCCCGACAGGTGTTACGTCAACTTCAAAAACGAATGGGAGAAATGGCGCATGAATCAAGTCGTTCTCGAACTCGATAGGGTTTGCAAGTCTTTCAAGAAGACGCCCGTATTACAGGATGCATCATTGCGGTTGCCGCGAGGCACAGTGCTCGGGCTCCTTGGCAAGAATGGTGCAGGTAAGACGACGTTGCTCAAGTGTGTCTTGGGGCTGCTTCGAGTCGACGAGGGACAAGCCAGCGTATTTGGTGAGGATTCGTGGGACTTGACAGCACAAGCGAAGGCCCGGCTTGGTTACGTTCCGCAGGTCGTCAATCTCTATCCTTGGATGCGGGCATGGCATGTCATTGAATACACCGCCTCGTTTTACTCGACGTGGAACCATGATCTGGTTGATTCGCTGGTGACGAAATGGGAGATCGACCCCAATCAGCGTATCGAGCCGATGTCACCCGGGGAAGTGCAGAAGCTGGGTATTCTGCTTGCGATGGGGCACGAACCTGCTCTGTTGGTTCTCGATGAACCCGCCGCCAGCCTGGACCCTTCTGCCCGTCGCGAGTTTCTTTCACAAGTATTGGAGATCGCAGCAGAAGGTGATCGCACCGTTCTCTTTTCAACGCACATTACATCCGACATCGAGCGCGTTGCTGACAGTGTCGCAATCCTCAAGGACGGAAAGATCATCTGTCACGATCAACTGGATGAATTGAAGGAAAGCGTCAAGCGGTTGCACGTGGCAATGACAGAACCTGTTCCACAATCATTTTCTGTGCCGGGCACACTGGCAATGCGCGTGCAAGGCAACGAAGCATTGGTTTCCGTGCGCGAAGCTGAGCCGGAAATGATCGATCAGGTCAGTGAACGCTGGGACGCGCAGGTAAGTGTGGAAGATCTGAATCTTGAAGATATTTTTCTGGAGATGCATCGTGATTAGGGCGTTTGAACAGGTGATGCTCACCTATGCTCGGAGAGCTGCGACAGATGTCGGCCGCAAGCAGGTTTTGGCCTGTTTTTTTTTAGCGTTGGCTCCATATTTTATACCGGATGAAGTGATATCTGATCCTCTTATTTATTTGGTGTTTCTGTATCCTGTGACATTGGTCCTGATGCACATCCGCGAACAGTTTGCTGATAGCCGTGCGCGCACGATACCTGGATTTGCTAAAGCTCATGTGCTCGGCGCGGCGCTGATGTTGCTCGCAGCTGTGATTGTTCCCGTTATAGGATTGATGACCTCAGAGAAGAAGGTATTTCTGGGTGTTACGCTCTTCTTGGTTGTGTTCCTGCCGCTTCTTGTTGGGTTTGAGGTGCGTAATATCTACCTGATCCTGAGCGCCGCGATGGTTGTTGCGGGCTTTGTTATTCACATTGCATTCGGCAGTTTAGATGTGATCACTGCCCCTTCGTTATCTTTGATACTTATTTACGGTGTCTTCTCTGTGCCGATCATATTTTTCGGACTGCTGCGCCTTTTTAATCTGCATGAGGAAATGCCGGAATATCACCGCGTCCTCAATCAGATCAAGCAGACTCGTATCGAATTGCCGGTTGGCGAGTCGGACATACAACCGGACGATGTTAACTTGCTCATGAAATTGTTCAGCGGTATGGCTGATTCATGGACGATGCGACGACTCGTGAGCCTGAAGAATACGGACAATGCCGGATATCATCAGTGGCAGCTCAAGTTCAGGCCGGTAAAAGGTGTGTGGGTGCTGGGTGTAGGGCTCGGGCTGGCAATTGTCGGCCTGTTGAGTTTGTCTCGATACTTGAAATTGGAATCGTGGACGATCGGATTATTAATGTTTGCCATCCCGGCTTCCACGGCGATGACCGTCATCGCGGGGGCAAGCAATGACCTGTGGCGAACCATTGAAATGGAACTGCTACGACCTGTGAGCAGGTCCAAAATGATTCGCCAGATCGGAAGCTACCTGGCCGAAATAGCAATCAGGTCATGGTTTGAGATCGCCGTACCGATTCTTGCCTGTCTGGCCATATTGATGCCGCAGTTCGTCCGGGAGCACCTTGCTGGCTTGGTCGGTATCTTTTTGATCGCGTTTGCGGGGCACATTTTTTCATTCGGGCTGATTGTCTGGCAGTTGCGACATCGATCTCAGGGGCTGATGCCCATACTGATGTTGACCGGATTCGTGGGTTATGTGTCCGCAGCGCTGTTCGTGGAGATGTATAAGATTCAGACAACGTTGGGTGACCTTCCGAAGATGGCCACGGTGGCATTATGTCTGGTTCTGGCGGGGATGGCTTTTACTTTCGACGCTTACCGCCGCTGGCTGCGCACAGAGTTGGGTTGAAGCGGCTATTTACTCGCCGGGAATGTAGCTGATCACCCCATCCCACGGACTGCTTGCCGTGGCATACAGCTTCTTGGGAATGCGCCCGGACAGGTACGCCAGTCTTCCTGCCTCTGTGGCGTGGCGCATGGCGTGGGCCATGCGAACCGGGTCTTTCGCGTGGGCGATGCCGGTGTTGAGCAGCACGCCGTCCGCGCCCAGTTCCATCGCAATGGTGACGTCACTGGCCGTGCCGACGCCGGCGTCGACGATGACCGGATAGTCGGCGTCACCCTCCTTGAGCAGTTCGAGAATGATGCGGATGTTGTTGGGGTTGAGCACGCCCTGTCCGGAGCCGATCGGCGAGCCGGCCGGCATGACTGTTGCCGCGCCGGCTTCCTTGATCTTCACCGCCATGATTGGATCGTCACTGCTGTAGCAGAGCACCTTGAATCCATCGGCCACCAACTCGCGGCAGGCTTCGAGGGTGCCTTGCGGATCAGGCAGCAAGGTCTTCTTGTCGCCAAGCACTTCGAGTTTGACCCAATCCTTACCAGGGTTGTCGAGCTGATCGAGGATTTCGCGCCCGAGCCTGGAAACGCGCACCGCGTCTTCAGCAGTGAAGCAGCCAGCTGTATTCGGCAGGATGGTGTAGCGACTGGTGTCAATGAAATCGAGAAGCGATTCACCCTTTTCGTTAACCAGGCGTTCGCGGCGCACCGCGACGGTCACCACCTCTGCGCCGCTGGCGTCGAGCGCCTGCTGCATGGTGGGGTAGTCAGCGTACTTGCCGGTTCCGACAATCAGGCGGCTGTTCAATGTTCGGCCGCCAACAACGAGTTTTTCATCCAATGACTGAGCGGCTTGCGCGTCTGACATAATGCACCTTCTCATACCAATTGCCATCTAAATCTTCCGCAGAACGTCCTTCGCGGCGACGAAACTGGCCAGCGTCAATGAACAATTTGACGTGATAAGAAGATACGCTGTGCGTATTATCCACCGCCGACCAGCGTGACCAGTTCGACGGTATCACCTTCATTCAATGCGGTAGCCTCATGCAACTTGCGTGGCACGACTTCCTTATTGACTTCTACCGCCACGGCCGCCTTTTCTAGGCCAAGCTGTTCGACCAGTTGGCGGACGGTCGAGCCATCAGGTAATTCTTTTGTCTCACCGTTGACGTTCAGTTTCATAACAGCCGAACATTCTACGGCATTTCAAGATTTGTTGCGGAATTCGTGCAGGTAGTGGATTGAGTCAGAATGATACGGAACCCAGGCACCGCGCGTGTCTGATTCGGTCCGCCAGCGGAGCAAAATCATTTGTTGAGCGGAGTTCGGAAACTACCTCTCTATAGCGAGTTGTTGCCCGCCGCCATAGTTGGCCATGTTATCACCGCGTCGAACCGCGCGCCATTCGACATGGCCATCGACGAAGCCATAGTTGCCGCCTTCAGGCACAAAGTTACCTGTGAAGTGGTTATTGGCTGAGGCATACCAGTTTGCCAGCGGTGTTTTCCATACGCCGTCATTGCTGATGGCGTCCCACCAGGCGATACGGCGGGATGGCTCGTTGGCTGAAGCAATTCGTTCGACGAGGCTGTTGGCCAAGCCCGGTTGGGTAGGGCCGCGACCGGCTCCGTTGAATCCCAGTCCGATCAGATAGCCATATGAAGTCTGCGATAGATTGTTGCTGTAGCTGGTGCCGTTTGCGGTGACATAGTTCTGTCCGTAGACGCGCCAGAGCTTGTGACGCTGCTGGTCCATGCCTGACGGGCAGAGCCAGTTCTTCACGTTTGCAAGTTGATAATGGGTCCCGAGTTCGTATCGCATGACATTACTGAACACGTACCGACCGTAATAGCTCGGGCCACTGCCATAGTAAGCGGCGCCGGCCGGCGGGGCATCCTCGTAGTCCTGAGCGTAGATGTGGACAGCAACCATGAACTGTCGCACGTTGGAGGCGCACGCCGCGCGCCGAGCCTGCTCGCGTGCTCTGCTTAAGGCTGGAAGCAATATTGCGATGAGCAGCGAGATGATGCTGATGACGACGAGTAGTTCGATCAGGGTAAAGCCGAACCGATGAGAAGTTTTACTGTCCGTGTCCGTCAGCATCGTCTGTTTCATGGAGCGCTTTCCTCGGCGTCATGGAGGGTTTGTGAATTGAGCCCCGCTACATGTTTTGAATCATGATCGAAATACCGATCTTTTCAGAACCTCAAGCCCCGCAGCTTTCATGTGATATGTAATAAACAACCTAGGTTGATTATAGATAGCGTCAAGTTGGTGTGCAAGCTTTTTCCTTGAATAAAGGGATTAAGCTGCGTTTTAACCTGTGTTTGAGACAAGCTTACAACGAGATTGGCAGTATGCGTGTTTCACACGCACCCAGGTCACGTTGAGCCCCCGATCTGGATACACCCAGGTCGCTTCATGTGGATCGAACATTTTGCTTGACCTGTGTTGGATCGGCATTTATTTTATTGTTAAAGCGTCTTATTTTATCATTAAAATGAATGTTCGAAAATGGCAGTAACACTTAAGCAGATCGCCAAAGAAGTGGGTGTCACACCCATGACCGTCTCTTACGCGTTGCGACAGGATCGTCGCATCTCACCAGCCACGCGGGGAAGAGTTGAAGCGGCTGCCAGGCGTCTGGGATACCGCCCAAACCTGGCGGCCAGATCGCTTCGCGGCGGCGGCACGGACACGGTTGGGTTGATTACCGGGGCGCTGAACGTTGAAGTCACCTCACTGAAAGTGCAAGCATTTGACGACGCGGCAAGAGAAGCCGGCTACGTCACCATGATGACCTTCAGCCCGAATAACGGTAGCGAATTTGAAGATCACGTGATCAACAAGCTTCGCGACCGGCAGGTGGACGGCATTGTGGTTTACCCGACGGAACGTGGCGAACATCTCGAACTGCGCCGCCTGGTTGACGAAGGTTTTCCGGTCGTCACACTCGATGGGGTTGGGCGCATCGATTTTGAGACGGATGATATCAGCGCCGACTATTACCAGACAGGACGTCTGCAGGTTGAGCACCTGGTCTCGCTCGGGCACCGCCGATTGTGTCATATTCAGACGTTTCCCAATTGCTATACCAAGGAGCAGTTGCGATTGGGGGCGCTTGATGCGGCAAAAGAATTCGACTTACCCGAGCCGCTGCTTTGCGACATTGACGTACCTCATGATTGCGGCTCCTTCGCTGGCGATGCGGCGCATCAGCAGGTTCGCGGTTATCTGAGTGAGCATCACAATGAGATAGATGCCATTCTGAGTTACGACTTAAATGCGGCGATCGCCTTGCGCGCGGCATACGAACTTGGAATACGTGTGCCTGACGATTTATCCATCATTGGCTCGGATAACTGTCCGACGGCGCACAATTCCGTCGTACCGCTCACATCCATTGCGCAGCCGTCAGATGTGATCGGCCGAATGGCATTTGAACTGATCCGAGAGCGGATTCGTCATCCGCGCAAGAAATCCGCGGCATTCAAGCAGCATCGTGTCGAGCCGCGTCTGGTCGTTCGCCAATCGACTGCAAAGTGCAAAACACCTGGGGCATTGGAAGGAACAGCAAAATGAAGACGCCCGTCAGAAACGCTTTTACGCTGATCGAATTGCTGGTTGTGATATCGATCATTTCACTACTGGTCGCGGTACTTTTGCCTGCGTTAGCCAAAGCGCGTGAATCCGCCCAAGGAGCGAGGTGCCAGGCGAATATGCGTCAACTCGGGGTCGGGATTCACGCTTATTCTGTTGATAATGAGTTATACGCGCCACTCATTTCAGGTTCGTCACCCTCAATGGACTGGATGGTTCAGTTGGCTCCCTATCTGAACGCGCGCGGCACCGTGTCAACGAATTTCAACATCGCTGCGTGGGCTCCGAATCAGATGCCGGTATTGCAATGCCCATCTACTTTTGATCAGTTCGATGTGTGGGGGGAATGCTCTTACGCAGCCAACGCCTTTTTCACTTATACCCGAGACTATGGCACGGCTGAGCAAACCGCCTACGCATGGTGGTTGGATCGTGACCTTGAAGGAGCCGTCAAGATTGGAGACCTTCGTGTTGAATCACACGGATCGAACTTCATCCTTGCCGGCGAATCAATGGCCGGCAATCAGATCATCCCCAGCTGGAATGCCGTTCGGCTTTACAACTATCTGCATCTGGGTACGCGCAATTACGTCTTTGTTGATGGGCATGTTGAAGGTTCTGATTTCACCGTGACGGATTACGTTATTGGTGTGAAGAACAGTAAGGCAACTCGGACCGGCCGTAACAATCACAACGGCCATGGTGAGCCTTGAGTTTTACTCGCAGCTTAGGTGTTATTGCACTGTCAGTCCGACCTGCGTCCGGTACATACTGTTACCGCGAATTCGCAGGATACTCACAACCGCGCTCTGTCCTGACTTGGCCTGCTCGAGCAGTTGCCCGGCGTCATCCAGCGTGGCGACCTGGTAGCGGCCGATGTGGTCGATGATATCGCCTCGTCTCATGCCGCCTCGTGCTGCCTGACTTTGTCGTTGGACGTCTGTAATGACCAGGCCGCGTAGTTTGGGCAGGCCTGCTTTTCTTGCCATCTCGGGTGTAATCGTTTCGGCAGTGATGCCGAATGCCAGGTGCAGCAGCTTTCCGCCGTCCGGCTTGGGCCGCTCGCCGAGCGTGATTCGACCGGTGCCCACGCGACTGTTCCGCAATACCTTGACGTCAACAATGTCGCCCGGCTTCTTGCCCAGCAGGCTCAGGTGATATGCCATGCCGGAGTTGATTTCCTTGCCGTTCAGTTCGATCAGTATGTCGCCGACTTGTACACCGGCTTTGGCAGCTGGGGAATTGTCTTCAACACCGAGTACGGTCGCTTTTTCACCCGGACTGAGTTTCATGCCCACATGGATGCGATAGCGACGCTCCACATGAAGTAGTTCAGGCAGCGCTTCGCGCAAGCTGTCGACGGGAATGGCGAACCCGATGTTTTGCGCATCTGCACGGATGGCAGTGTTGACACCAATCAGTTCACCCCAGACATTCAGCAGCGGTCCGCCGGAGTTGCCTGGGTTGATACTGGTGTCGGTCTGGATGAGCCCTTTGAAGACAACCTGATCGCTCACATCAAGGTCACGATCAAGAGCGCTGATAACGCCGACCGTCACCGAGTGTTGATAACTCAGTGGATTGCCGATGGCGACAACTGTTTCGCCGATCATCAGGTCATTACTGCGTCCGAACGGCAGTGTTTTGAACGGTTTGTTGCCTTCAATCTTCAGGATGGCCATGTCACGTTCCGTGTCGATCGCTACGATCTGCGCGTCGTATTCACGTTCGTCAGAAAAGATAACTTTTCGTTCAGCCGTCTTTGCCACCACATGGGCGTTGGTGACCACGTATCCGTCTTCATGGATGACAAATCCACTGCCCACACTGGTTGCCTTGTAGCGTTTGACGCGCTCGCCCGGCATGTCGAACAGATCGAACAGCATGCCACCCAGGCCAACGGGGGCGCGGTACTCGATAATCTGCGTGGTGGAGATGTTGACGATGGCGTCTTTTGACTTTTCGAATACTTCGACAACAGCGGTGCGTCGACGGGCCATGTATTCATCGGGTTTGGGCGGTTGTGCGACCAGCGGGGCGGCAATGGCAGCCACGAAAATCATCTGCAATATCAGTTGTTTCATGCTTGTAGTTTAGGCGGATTGTGACGCAATTGCATGGACATTTAAGCAGCGCACGACGAAAGCCCATGCTCTCCGAGCATGGGACTCTTATACACGTTGCACGCAAACTTTTCGCGATAGAAAACTCGTCCCATGGCCGGAGGCCATGGGCTTTCGGCGTTGAGCAATCTGATTGTTGTATGAGCGTCGGTACTACCATCCCAGGATGCGGTACAGCCAACTTGCTTGCCCCGTGTCAATTTGCGCGGTGGCGGTCATCCCCGGTTTCAACTCGTACGGCGTGCCTGGCTCGATCGTCGCCTCCACGTAAAAGATACCATCCCCGGTTGCACGCGGCGTAACCACCGGGAGAATGCTCGACACCTTCGCCTCCAGATATTCAAAGCGATATGCCGGATACGCACTGGTTTCAATGCGAACGACTTGTCCCTGCTGGACCAACCCGATGTACCGTTCATCAACCTTGAGCTTTGCGACCCAAGGCCCCGCGCCAAAGACCTGCCCCAGTACATGATCCGACTTCACGATCTCGCCTGGCTCGAACCGGTTGAAAAACACCGTGCCGGACATCGGCGCGCGAATCTGGCGCACCGCCAGTTCCGCCTGATGCAGTGCGACACTTTTGGTCGACGACTGGATGTTCTGCTTCATCACGCTGATCTGGTCTTTCCAGACCTCTTCAACCGGAAGCTGCAACTCCGTCACACGGCTCTGCGCCAGATTCACATTCAGACGCGCATCGTCTAACTCTGCCCGTGAGAATCCGCCACCGCGTTTAACGCCGTCGTCAATGCGCGTCAGGCGCTCTTTGGCCAGTTTCAATTCCTGCTCGGCCTGAAACGTCTGTTCCTTTCGGCGTGCCAGGTCCAGCTTCTGCCGGCTGACAAGTTGCTTAAGTTGTGCCTTACGCTCATTCAGTTCACTCTGCGCCTGCTCGTACGCGGCTCGTTGAACTGTGTCAGTCAATTGAACGAGCAGGTCACCCTTGTCAACGTGATCGCCGGAACGGATCAGTACGTCCGCAATCGGTCCTTCCACAGATGGGCGGATTTCTACCTCCTGATCGGTGATGATGTAGCCGGTGGAATTAACCCAACGGGTCGTCTGGATGGTTGCCAAGGCGGCGATCACCGCGCCGGCCATGACCACCACGAGCAGAAATGTTCTGCGCCAGGTAAAGAAACGCTTGCTCACGGTTCGCGGCGGCCGACCGGCTGCCGCCGTGGTACTGTTTGACGTTACTGCGCGAGTCACGATTTTGCTCCTGCTAATCTCAAGCCGGCGGCTGCAACAGCGTCCATTTCCGCCTGCTTGGCTTTCTCCAACTGCTTATTGTGCACCGCCGCGAATGCGCCGTCCGCATTGATCAGTTCGCGCGGCGGGCCGTACTCAACAACCCGTCCGTTTTCCAGCATCAGCACGAGGTCGCACGACATTGCAACCGACACACGATGTGAGACGAGCAGGGCGGTGCGCTCGTGTAATACGGTCTTGAGCGCATCGATCAGCCTTGCTTCTGTATCGGCATCCAGGGCTGAAGTGCAATCGTCCAGCACCAGAAAACGGTTATTCTGCATCAGCGTGCGAGCGAGGTTCACGCGTTGCTTCTGCCCGCCGGAAAGGGTCAGGCCGCGCTCCTGCGTCAGTGTGCGGTACTTGGCCGGCAACTGTTCGATATGTTCATGAATCTGCGCGTATTGGGCAGACCGTATGATTTCTCGCTCGTCCGCCTGTTGCGTGCCGTACCGAATATTGTCTGAGATCGTCCCGGAGAACACGATCGGCTCCTGACTGACGAATCCCACCACTTCCCGCAGGGCGGACAACTTGTACGTACGGATATCAACGCCGTCGAAATAGATGCCGCCTTCGGTCGGGTCATAGAAGCGGCAAATCAACTTGGCGAGTGTGGTTTTTCCGCTGCCGCTTGGTCCCATGACACACAGGCGCTTGCCGGCAGGGATGGAGAAGTTGATGTCTTCCAACACGGCCGGCTCTTCCGGGCTGTAGCGATGTGTGACATTCTCCACGCGCACCTCAGGAGCCTTCATGGGCGGCTCGGTGGGATTGTCCGGGTCTGTCAGCGTGACCGGCTCGTCGAGCACGCGCATGACCTTGGCAGCTACGGCGGTCACCCTATGCAGCACCGTCGCCTGGTTGGCCAGATTACCGACCGGCGCGAAAAGGTGCGCAACCGAGCCATAGAACATCAGCAGTTCGCCGGGTGTCATTTCGCCGTTTCGGAGTTTGATTGCGCTCATCCACAGGACGGCCGCCAGGCAGGTGGTGCTGATGATCGTGCAGAGGATGTTAAAAGCCGTACCGAACAGGGCGATGCCAATGTTCTCGCGCAGGATCGGGCGTACCCTTCGCAGGAAGCTGACCGCCTCGGTGGTTTCGCGACCGTATGCCTTGACTACCTGAAAGTGCGAGACACGATTAGCAATGTGAGCGTTGAGTTTGCCTTCGCGTTCGCGCACGTCTTTGTTCAGTGCCCGTTGATATTTGGCAAACCAACAATACACCACTGTGTAAGCCGGCAATGCGAGCAACACGAGCAATCCCAGTTTAAAGTCCAGGTACAGAACGATCGCCAATCCCAGAAAGATGCCGAGCAACGCTTCGGGAATGATTCGAAGGAACGCAGTCATGGTGCTACTGATGACGTTCATGTCAGAAAACAGGTGTGTCAACAGCCGGCCGGGTGAGTGATGATCGTGGTAGTTCAGCGGCAGGTTATTGAGCTTGTCATGAACATGCTGGCGAAGTCGGAACTGTACCTTCTGGGTCAGGTATACCGTTCGATCAAAGACGATCCAGTGGATCAGGTGGCGTAGTGATTCCATCAACACCAGCGCCAGCGCGACCCAGCCCAGCAGTTTGAGTTTTTCCTCACGGCTCTTGCCCGGGCGCTCGTCGTGGCGATGGGTAATGCTCGTGCGCGCCCGCGGCTCGTCCAGTTGGAAGAGTCGGCTTTCAGTTGTCAGGGTGGGGTCCAGGTCAGCGCCAGGCGGCGTGTCCTGGTTCATCAAGCCAATTTGGACGACATCGTCCGCAATGATCCTGCCAGCCAGTGTGTAACCATAGATAAAGCAGCCGGCCGTTGCGGCAAGGATTGTGGTCGCCACAACCGTCCAGAGATGGCGGCCAAGGTAGTAACGCTTAAACAGTCGCCAGAAGGGATTACCACGCTGCCGCGCGGCAGCCATCGCCTCCGCTTCGTCGACATTGTCACCGAACAGCATCTTCTGGGTGCGCTCGCGATCGCGCTCCAGAGCGTCGCGCAACATCTCGCCAAATGTTCTGTCGCGCTGGCTCATCATGCGGTCTCCACTGCTGTATCGCCGGCCATCTGGGTGGTGTACAGATGTCTGTATCGGCCTTGCGGCTGAGTCATCAGTTGGGAATGGTTGCCCATTTCAATCACCCGCCCACGGTCCAGCACCACGATCAGGTCGGCGTTGACGATCGTGCTCAGCCGGTGCGCCACCACAAAGCAGGTACGGCCGGCCATGACACGCTTCAATGCGATCTGAATCAACGCTTCCGAGTGCGGGTCAAGACTGCTGGTCGCCTCATCAAGAATGAGAATCTTCGGATCAGCCAGAATCGCGCGCGCGATGCATAGCCGTTGCTTCTCGCCGACGGACAGCTTGGCGCCCTCGTCGCCCAGTTCCGTGTAGATACCATCCGGCAGGCGGTCGATCACTTCGCCCATTTCCACCATCCGGGCCGCCCGCTCAATTTCTTCGGGCGTCGCGTCGGGTTTGCCGTAGGCAACGTTCTCTTTGATGGTGGTATCGAAGACAATTGGTTCCTGAGGCACCAATGCCAAGTGGCTGCGATACCAGCGCGTGTTAAGCTGGGTAATGTCATGCCCATCAATCGTCAGGTGGCCGGCCTGAGGCTCGTAGTAGCGGTATAGCAGGTTGATGATCGTACTCTTGCCACAGCCTGTATGGCCGACCAGTGCGACTGTCTGACCTGCTTGCACATGGATATTCACATGCCGAAGAACGGGCTTACCCTCTTCGTAGTGGAAGCAGGTATTTTCAAAAGTAACCTCGCCGCGGATGGTGCCTTCCTTGACGCCGGAATCGCTCAGCACATCCGGCTTGGCGTTCATCAGCTCAAAGATTCGGTCCAGCGAAATACGGGCTTGTTGCACCTGATTGGACAGTTCGGCCAGTTGAACGGCGGGTGTGAGCAGCCGCCATGTGTAGGCAGAGACCGCAATGACCCCGCCGTAGGTCATTTTGCCCTGTATGACCAGGAACGTGCCGGCGAGCATGACGCTCAGATATGTGAACCATGAGATGCCACTTGAGGTCAGGCCGTACATGACGTTGAGTAGCCTGAATCGATGGAAGACCCGTTCGGTCACGAAGTTTTGCTTGGCAAACTCGCGGCTCTCGTCGCGCTCGCTGTTAAAAGCCTTGATCAGCAGCAGGCCGGCCAGCCGCTCCTGGGCTCGGGCGGAGAGGCGATCCATCTTGCGCCGATACCGCCGTTGGACGGTCTGGATACGGCGGGTGAACCATTTGTAGTTCACGACATACAGGACAATACCGGCCATCACCAGTGCGGTCAGACGCAGGCTGATGGCTGCCATGATGGCCGTTGCGGCAATGCCGGTGATCAACTGAATACAGAGGTTGAGCGTCTGGCCGGACAGGATGGCCTGCACCTGTTCTACGTCGCCACGCAGGCGTTCCATCAGCTTGCCGGTCGTGGTGTTCTGCAGGTACTGCACGTTGAGCTTCTGGACCCGGTGGTACAAATCCAGGCGGATGTCGAAGACCAGGCGCTGGCTGAGCGTGGTGATGGTGTAGTTGCCAACCATCTGCAATACGCCGCTGAGCCACGGCAGGGCGAAATACGCGAGCATAAGCGGAATCAGCCAGTGCCATCGCTGATTGCCGATCACGTGATCGACCACAGCCCCCAGGACCAGCGGCGGAACGAGGGTCAGCAGCGTGACGCCCAGCAAGGTGATCAGGGCGACGACGACTTTCATTCGGTGGGGCCGGATGGCCGCGCAAAGGTAATTAGCATAGCTCATGGCAGAGCCACTTTGTCCAGTCCCGAATCTAATCGGGTGGGGTTATGTCTGGGAATTTGACCCGCAGGCCTTGAAGGCAAAGCCCGCACACTGGGGCCGACTTTTAGACGACCCGTCTCAGGTCATCAACTAGACTCCCGGGGATCTCTCCCCGTATCTGGGACATCCGGTTCACTCGTGCTCCCCACGAGGTCGCCGATACATTTGGCCGAACAGGTCCGTCCTGTTCCCACTCGGCCGCCGAGGTCAGATAGTCGCAGTCCCAGTTACGCCATCTTCCCGCAGCTCAGACGTTCGTGTCATGCAGTGAAGGTATCCGAAAACTTCACTACATCTAATAAACATAGTCTTGCCATCGGCGAATTCCAGTGAGTCCTGACAAGTTTTCAGTAAAAAAGAAAATTAAATTTTCGCGAGCAGGTCATCAGTCCGGGGTTGACTGACTTGTATATAAATGTTTCACGCTTCATTGCGGGTGCCGAAATGCAGTGATAACGATATCGCAATTCCGGACATTGTTGGTGGTAATCGTGCCCATTCATTGCGCAGCCGTCAGGGTATCGATTGCGGGTTAAGTTTTTCAATAAAGTGATGCGGGAACTCAGGGTCATAGTTATATCGCTTGGCCAGTACGAAACACTGTTCGCGAATCTGCGGGAATCGCACACCCAGAACGACAGCGGCGTACCGCATTTGCTCCGGCTCAAGGGCTAGTCCTTCGACCGCCTCCATGTCGGGGGTCTTATCGCTCTTGAGAAGGTCGACAAGTTCATTCAGCTTCTGGTTCTCCATCTCGCCGATGCCGACAATGATCTGGTCGAGATGGTGCTTGCTTTCATCTGACTGCTTCTGCAAGTTTGTCGCGGCATACATCAGGCTGTGCTTGGTCCAGTCGATCCAGTCGTACGCGGCTTCTTCTGATTTGATGGCCTTGGCCGCCCGGCCCAGATCGCCGACAGCGAATGCGCCTTGGAAAGGTACCGCATCCTCTCCGAGTTTCTGCGTCAGCTTGTCGAATTGCTTCATGTCGCCCTTGGTATAAGCCAGGGTGGCATGGAGGGAATTCAGCGCCCAGGCATGATCCGCAACGGTCCAGTCCTCATGTCCGGTAATTGCGGTAGTGAATTCCGCGATCGCTTCCTCGGCTTTGCGATGGCGACCTTGTGCTGCCAGATACTTGACCTGCGCATTGCGCGCGTAAAAGTTAGTTGGTTCCTCCTTTAGCATCGGAACGATCAGCCTGCGAAGCAGGTTGGCATAGTCGCGCGTGGCCAGGTATGCCGATCGCAGTGCGTCCATGAACGTGCTTTCGTCGCTGTTCCCAGCTACTGCCTTCTCGGCGTATTCCTTTGCGTCGTCGTACCTCCCTTGCTTCATCGCAAGTTGGTGCAGGCCGTATGCGGCCCACGGGCTGGGCTGTTTGGCGTTAAGGGCCTGCTCGTACGCCTTGACCTTTTCTCCGTCCTCCTCCAAAGCGGCACCCAGCAGGTACAGCAGGTCGCCATTTTCCTGATCCGCACTTGTGTAACCACGGTACTGACCGGCCAGATCGTGTTCGGGCTTCAGCGCTTTAGTCGCCGCCTGATAGGCCTGGTGCCATTTCACGTTGATCGGGCGGTCGTCCAACCGTTTTTCCAGCACAGCCAGATCGTCGGGTGATATGTCGTTGCTGGCCAACATCCAGTCGAGGCACTCATCCTCATAGCTGTTGCACGACAGCCACTGCCTTACCAGATTGTTCGTGGTTTGGTCATCGGTATAGAGATGCACCGTCAGTATTCTGCTCTGAAGATCAATAGCCTCAAGAATAGTCAGGCCCTGTTTATTCGTACTGGAAGACTGGCTTGGCAGTTCAACCTCATCGGGCAACTCTTCGAACTCGAAATCCACGCCGGTGAACTTGTAGTAAGGCTCGCCAACATGTAGTTCGACCTCACCCGTGTCATTGGGATCGGGATTGACCGCGTACGTCACATTCTGCCACACCAATATGGCGGCCTGATCCATATTGATCACGAAAGTTTCATGGGTAAACAAACGCGACAGTAAACTGGTTTGAATCGAGAATGTCTTTTCCTGCGTCGGCAAGTCTGAATCATTGTTAACGCGGACCAACAGGTCGCCTTCCCCGGTCTTTACCTTTCTCGAACTGTTTGGCGGAATGTTGATCGGCTGGCTTGCGATGTTTACTTCATACGCGCGATCCAGACCGTTAACGACCCACACCTCACGGTTTTTCGCTTCATTCTGAGACGCGAGAACGAAACCGATGATCGCAAGCACGGCGACAAGCGGGCCGATCAGTCGGGGTAGCAGTTCGCGCCACTTGTCGCCATCCCGATCTGTAACACCTGGCTCTGACAGGTGGGGCATACGAATAGGGCGGCCACCTCCCTGGCGCCGGCTTGAGTATTTACCCGCTTTCACGACGTCCGGATCTTTTGCTAACGAAGGCAGTGGTTGTTCGATGTCACTTATCAGCCGCATGACGGACTCATGATCGCCGACTGACTGATAGCTCTGCAGCAACAGCTTGATGATGGCGCCCCGGTCTTCGAGCGACTCGTCAATGATGTGGCGAAGATATGCCTCGGCCTCGCTTGGCTTGGATTGATGCATCAGCGCAATGGCCAGGCGATCGCCCACAAGCGGATCATGGTTGATCGCAAGCGATCGCTCGTAGGCTTCAATTGCACCGTCAGTCAGGCCGAAGCGCCAGTATCCCTGGCCAAGTGCCGCCTGCACTTCGGCGTGATCGCCCAGTGATTCTTCAGCAATGGTCGCGACAGCCAGCAACGAATCTTCATCGTCGAATGCCGCAGACAAGCTGATGGCGGTTGTCGCCTTTTCCGCATCGCGTGGGGCATCAAGATATTCAGACACGGCCGGCAGTAACTGGTCCTGTCGGTCCTGTTCCCATTTTCGAAACGGGATAGCGTGGTGGCGGCCGCACGTTGGACACTGATCCATGATGCGTTTGCGCCCAAGTGGTATCAGCGGCACAAATACGAATACAAAGAAGGTCGTGGTGTTGTAGGACTTGAGATGTCCATAAGCGCCGCAGAAGCTGCAGAAGTCTGCGCAATGGTGGACATTACTTCTACCCCAATACCAGGTCCCAATGCCGTTGTATACCGTTGGCATCCATCATTCCCCTCAAATATGCATATCTGCTTTAAGTTGCCGGCACGTCGGATTGTGCCGGCTGATCACGGTCGGTCCGCTCAGCTTCATCTGCTCCCGAGCCTGTTGCAGGTTCTTTTTTTGCTGGTTCCTCGGGCTTGCCGTGATGGTACCGATAGGCGGTTTGAATCCCTACCCAACCGAGCAGCGTCATCATACAGCCGAACCCCAATGCGCCGAAAAATTGTAGATCGGCTGCAAGGATGCCGGTGAAACTGTATTGCAGGCCCATCCAGCCGAAGCCGGCGCCGAATACCGTGATCAACCAGGCCGCATGCACTACCGGCGGCTTGGGTTCACTACCAGCCCCCTGGCCGATCAATAGCAATCGCAGCAACATGGCGATGGTCGAACAGACGCCGCAGTAGAAGTAGACATTGGGCGTCATGTTGGCTTCGAGCCAGTAGATCATGGCTGCTCAGGATATCGCGCGGAGCCGAAATCATGAAATCTTTAACACAACCGGCTTAGACCAATTGCCGTGTACGTGATACATTCAACGTCTTATGTCGATCGAAGATTTAAGGCGCGAATATCAGGCCCAGCCGCTGCTGGAGGGCGAGGTCGATCCGGACCCGATCATCCAGTTTCGCACTTGGTTTAGTCAGGCCCTTGAGTTAGATCTCAAGGACGCCAATGCCATGACGCTGGCGACGGCCACACCGGACGGGAAACCCTCTGCGCGGATTGTGCTGATCAAGGGCGTGGATGAGCGGGGTTTCACCTTCTTTACCAATTATGGCAGCCGGAAGGCTGAAGAGTTGGCGGCCAACCCGAATGCGTCACTCGTCTTTTACTGGCGGGAACTGGACCGCCAGGTTCGCATCGACGGCGTGGTGTCTCGCGTTTCACAGGCCGAGTCGGCATCGTATTTCGCATCCCGCCCACGCGGAGCGCAGATTGGCGCATGGGCGTCTGAACAGAGCAGCATTATCCCGGATCGCAATGCGCTCGAATCTGAGGCGACAGCATACGAGCAGCAGTTTGATGGCAAGGATGTGCCGCTTCCGGCAAATTGGGGCGGGTATCGACTCGAGCCGCACTGGTTTGAGTTCTGGCACGGCCGGGCAAGCCGTCTTCATGACCGGCTTACCTATACACGTCAGGCATCTGGTGAATGGGCGCTGCAGCGTCTGGCTCCATAAAGAAGACCGACCTTCGAAAATTCGGATGCATGCTTTGCATTGAAGTGTCGTGGCGTGGTCACGACACGCGATTGCGAAATTCCTTAACATATCCATCTGTGATGCCAAGGAGTTTTCCCGCTACGTCGGGTACGGAAATCAAACATGAAGACCAAGATCGGATTTATCGATTACCACATCGACAACTTTCACGCGAACAAATACCCGGACTTTATCAGCGAGTCACCGAACGGTGGCGATTTTGAGATCACATTGGCCTGGGAAGAACAGCCCAAACCGGACGGCAAGCCGCTCGACGACTGGTGCAAGGAAATGAACATCGCCAAGGCGGGCAGCATCGAACAGGTCGTCGATGAGTGTGACGCCATATTCGTTCTTTCGCCGGACAATCCCGAACGCCACGAAGACTTGGCCGACCTGCCGCTGAAGAGTGGTAAGCCGGTGTACGTGGACAAGACCTTCGCGCCGGACTGTGCAGCCGCCAAACGCATGATCGACAAGGCGGTTGCTCACAACACGCCAATGTTCTCAACCTCTGCCCTGCGGTACAGCACGGAACTGGTTGAGGCCTTGAATGGCGAATTGAAAGACCAGCCGATTCAGTACACGGCGATTCACGGCGCGGGCCGCAATTTTGAAATCTACATTATCCATCAGATGGAAATGCTCCCGATTCTGATGGGCGTCGGCGCGAAGCGCGTGATGCACGTCGGCACCAATCGCGCCGAGCAGATCGTGATCGACTACGGCGATGATCGTCGCGCCACGATTCGTTTTGCCCAGGGATTGAACTGGGGGCTCCATGTTTATTACGGCGAGGACAAGGGTATTCAACTGGACCCGCTCAGTGGGTTCTTTGAAGGGTTGATGCCCGCGATACTGGACTTCTTTAAGACGCGTCAGTCGCCTGTCCCGTTTGAACAGACGCTCGAAATCGCCAGACTTATTGACGCGTGTCAGCAGGCGCGTACGCAGCGCGAGCAGTGGATCAGCCTGCCCACGGTTTGATTCATCACCGCGACTGGATTTGGTCCACAAGTTGCAGCGGAAGGTATTGACGGATGACATCGCAAGACAACCTTGATCGACTGCTTTACGTTGCAAGCTTTAACGCGAAGGAAAGCGCCCCATTGCGGTGCTTTCGAATGAACGGCCAGACTGCGGAGTTGATCGAGATTGGCCGCTTCCAAGGGGGTGTGGAAAATCCGCTGTACATTCAAGCGGACGTGAACAGGCGATGTCTTTACGTGGCTGACTTTGTCAATGAGTGTGACGGTGAGCCGGGAGGCGCTGTATGCGCTCTGGCTATCAACCGCGCGACAGGTGAGTTGACTCACCTGAATCGTCAATGTGCCCAGGGCACTGTGCCGTGTTACGTTTCGATCGATCGCAATATGCAGCACGTGCTGGTGGCCAATTATGGCGATGGCAGCGTGTCGGTGTTGCCCGTACTGGAAGAGGGAAAGCTCGGTCCTGTAGTTACCAATTCCAAGCAGACAGGCGGCGACAAGACCAACGCCCACTGTTTTATTTACTCGCCCGACGAAAAATATGCGCTTGCTGCAAACCTCGGTCTCGATCGCATATTCGTTTATCACTACGATCCGCAAGCCGGGCGCATTTGTCCGGATGACCCCTCGTCACTGAAGACAGCGGACGGCGCTGGACCACGTCATCTTGCGTTCCATCCCAATGGCAAGCTGTTGTACGCCATGACGGAGTATGACAACACGGTAATCGCAATGTCATGGAATGCGGCTGATGGCAAACTCGAACTCATTGATACTTACGATGCGCTGTCACCCGGTTTTAGTGACAAGAGCTACGGCTCAGACATTCACATTCATCCGTCCGGCAAATTCCTTTATGGGGCAAATCGTGGTGATGACACGATTGTCATTTTCGCGGTTGATGAACAGACCGGCCGACTGACGCTCGTTGGTCATGAGCCGACGCAGGGGAACTTCCCACGGTCGTTTCTGATTGGTCCGGCCGGCCGTTTCCTGCTGGTGGCCAATGAACAGTCTGACTCAATCCTGACCTTTGCGATTGATCAGGAAACCGGCAAGTTGAACCATACCGGGCAGGTCGTGCCTGTCGCCTCGCCAGCTGGAATGTGCCTGGTAACCCCGTTGTAAGGCGGAATCCGCTACTGCCGACAGTTTATTATCTGTAAATCACTTGATATTCGACAAAATCGGGTATATAAACCGGTGTATATCTACTGGTGTTCATCCGTACAGCGAAACTGTCGAACAGGAAACAGATGGGAAAAACCCGCACAGCCGGCGGCTCGTCGCGTCCGACCATTCGTGATGTGGCGCGCGAGGCGCGTGTCGCGCCAACAACCGTTTCGGCGATTCTGAACCAGCGTGAGCATTGCTACGCGTCCGAACAGACACGTAAGCGCGTCAATGACGTTGCCAGAAAGCTTGGATACCGACCCAATGTGCTAGCCCGCGCGCTGAACGGCAAGCGCACCTTGACGATTGGTCTGACCCTCGCTGACTTCAACACAGAAATGTCTACGCGCAAGATTGCCGCGGTGGAAGCCAACGCGCGCAAAGCCGGTTACGCCGTCATCACCGCATGCAATGAAGGCACAGCCGAGATGGAGGACCGAACCCTTCAACTGCTTCTCGATCGCGTGGTGGACGGCGTTGTGGTCTATCCCGTTCCCGGTGGCGACCATGCCCGGTTGCGGCAACTCGTTGAGTCCGGATTTCCGATCGTCACGTTTGACGGTGTGGGACTGCTGGACTTTCCAACCTGGGATGTCTCGATCGATTCCGTTGCAGCCGGACGCATGCAGGTGGAGCACCTGCTCGAACGCGGGTGTCGGCGCATTGCTGTGGTGGAAGTGTCGCCAAACTGCTGGACCAACGAATGCAAGGCGGAAGGGATGCTTAAAGCCTTGAATGACGCGGGGCTTTCACCGGCCGATCGGTTTGTCGTTCATCGTGAGAATGACGAAACGTATGTTGGCCAGCCGGTATTTGAGCAATTGCGGGAATGGCTAAAGCGTAACGCAGATTCACTTGATGGTGTCAGCGTGATTGGTGATCTGCTCGCGATGAACGTGTTGCGCGCGGCAGGGGAACTGGGTATCAAAGTACCGGACGATTTGGCGGTCATCGGACAGGATGGCATTGCCGCCGGCGAAGTGGGTTTCGTGCCATTGAGTACGGTAACGCAGGACTCGGAAGCCATCGGCCGAAAAGCTTTCGAAATGCTGAAACAGTTGATCGAGGGAAAACTGAAGGGGTCGCCCAAGAGAAAAATTGTCAAACCCCGCCTGATCGTTCGTACGTCGACAGCGGGCATGTGTACTACCTCCGATTCCAAGAACAAATAGGAAGGTCACCATATGTCTCGTCAGAAAAAATGCGACGGTTTTACATTGATTGAATTGCTCGTGGTCATTTCCATTATCAGTCTGCTGATATCTATTCTCTTGCCCGCTTTGCAATCTGCTCGTGAGGCAGGGCGACGGGTTGCCTGTGCGTCGAACATACGACAGTTCGGTATTGCGTCGGCTGCTTACGATACGGACACGCAGTACCTGCCGTTTTCTGGCGGCAATCCAACGCATATGGCGGATGCCAATATGCTGCGAGACGGTTATGGCGTGACGACCGATATGATTTTCTGCCCGTCCGGTGATTCTTCGCACAGGGAGTTTGAGACCACGTGGCGATTTCCGTGGACTAGAGCAGGGGTCGGTGGCCGTACAGTTGGAATGATCGGTTACTTCTGGTGGGCAGGCTACGCGGATACGGGGCGCTATCCACTGGAGGGTGGTTACAACTTCCCGTCCATGGCACCGTTGTGGAATTTTGGTTATTTCCATCGTTTCTCGCTCACTCACGACATCACAACTGTTCCGCATTCAACAGGCAGCTACAACTGGCCGCTCCTGCCGGCATCCCGACATCCGATCATGCAGGACCTGGCCTACACCGGCCTCACACCAGTGACCGACACGCTCATTGCCGGAACAGAATGGCCAAACCTCGGAAGCCACATCGGTGACTCCTTCGGCAATGCAACCGGCGGCAACATCATGATGGCGGACTTGCATGTTGAGTGGCATGACGTGGAGCGCGGTGTCTCCTGGCGCGTCTTCGGTCGGAAGAACAATTGGAACCTCGGGTTCTGGAATCCGAGATTTGATCCGCCCGCCGGGGCAACGATTGAGTATTTGTCGAACTGATGAACCGGTTCACGTTCAGGCCGCGACATTACCGTCTTCAGGTTTCGCTTGCGCGAGTACGCATCGGTCTCGTCCTTGTGCCTTCGCCTGGTACAGAGCCTCATCAGATCGTTTGATTAAATGTTCAACAGAAACGGCATGCGTTGGGAACATCGCGACGCCCGCCGAGATGGTCACCTTGCCAAGTGACTTCTGCCGGTCATAAAGATCCAACTGGCGGATGCATTCGCAGAGCTTTTCGGCCAGTGCCACCGCCTGTTCTGTCTCAATGTCCGGGCAGACCAGGCAGAACTCTTCTCCGCCGTAGCGGCTGGCGATATCTTCGATGCGAACGTTGTGTTTCAATTCGCTGGCAACGTTGCTTAAGACCAGATCGCCCGCGTCATGGCCGTGCGTATCATTGAACAGTTTGAAGTGGTCGATGTCGATCATCAGAACAGCCAGGGAGGCCTGTTTACGCTCTGCGCGAGCCAGCATTTGCTCAAAGACCTCAAGCATGTATCGCCGGTTGTACAACGTGGTGAGTGGGTCGCGCACTGCCTGTTCGCGCAGATTGTCTCGAAGTTGAATGTTTGCCAGCGCCAGCCCGATCTGTTCCGCAACAGAAGTGGCCAGTTGCAGGTCGTCTTCGTTCAGGTCACCTTCGTTACTGACCGCATGGAATACGCCGATCGTGTCGCCCTGGGCAATCAGTGGGATGCAGACACTCTGTTGTTGCAGATCCTGATCCATATGCGGGCATGGAATATGCAGATCGTTCATCTTGGAAAAGTACTGATGACCCTTGCGAAGCGACCAGCATTCGGTGGGGGTGAATATCTTGCGCCCGGGCCATTCCTGTCCCCAACTGAGCAGCACGTCCAGCCGATTTCGTGAAGACTTGATAACGGAAATCGCGCCAGACATCTGGGGCACGAGCCTCGGCATGATTTTGTTGATTACCGCTCCGGCTTCTTCAATTGACGAACAGGCGTTGAGCAGGCCGCTCATGGTCTGCATGGTTGATATTTCACGCGTCCTGTCTGAGACGCGCTGTTCGAGCACGTTCTGTTCGCGTTGAACGGCTTTGGTCACCATATGGCCGGCGATCCAGCCCAGGCCGATCACAACACACAATGCGACGCATCCTGCAATGAATGTCATCCATCGTAACTTGCCGACAGCCAGGCTGACTTCAGTCAACGGCATGGAGGCGCGGGCAATGTAGTAAGCGTCACTTTCTACATTTTGTTTGCGAACCGCCACGTACAGCATGTCTTGATTGATACTTGTACTGTGGCGACGAGATATGCCTTTGCCGGCGTCGATGGCGGCAAGGACTTCCGGGCGCGTACTATGACTGTCGGTTTTCAGAACTTCATCATGGGGTAGTTCGGAATCACCCAACACGGTACCGTCTGGTGCAATGATCGTGATCCTTACATGGCCGGCCTGCCCCAAACGGTCGGCCAAGTCGTCGACGATACGTGTGTCGTGTTGATCGGCTACGGATTCAAAAGACTCTATGGCAGACTGGGCCAGCCGTTCCAACTCAATTTCAATCTGTCCGACCAGTTGTGTCTTCAGGTAGGTCTGGATAAGTAGATAACACAACACGACCATCATGGTCATAATGCAGAGGGGCACAAAAATGATCTTGTGTTGTAGTTTCATCCCAAGTTCAGTTTGTTAGAAGATAGCTAAAAAATACTATCGGCATCAGTTATACCGATGGTAACCTTTGGGGAATTGATAACCGATGCTGACGTTCGTCAGTTATGGGACATCGCCGCACGCAAACGCGCCAATGATCAATAGAAGAGTTGGTTTTGGTGAGTTATCAGGCGACCGTGGTTGAACGGGGCAGGCTGTACGTTTCCATGAGGTGCTTGAGGTTCTCGCCGATGATCAGTCGCTTCTCAGCTTCACTGATGTCCGCCACCAGGACCGGACCCACGCCCCAGGCAATCGGCAGGTCGGTCAGATCGGACCCGAACAGGAATCGGTCGGCGCCGAAAGCCGCGACGTGCTTTTCAACGGCGCAGGGGCCATGCACCGGGCAGGTACAGACGTAGAGATTGTCATACTTCTTCATGATGTCCTTATAAGCCGTGGTCGTGTGGCCGGTGAAGAAGCAGGCATTGGTGTAGGTTCTGACCAGCCGTTCCATCTGAGCGGCGCTGCCCCACTGATGGTTCAGGATGAACTGTTGATGTTCATGTGCGAACTGGCAAGCCACATCGATATTGGGGCCTTCTTCAGGGTAACGCTGGTATGTGGGAATCAACTTAATGCCGCGCAGACCCGCTTCGAGGCATCGCTGTAGTTCTTGCCGCATGGCGTCCGGCCCGCGATGGGGGTTGACCAGTGTGAAGCCAATGAACCGGTCGGGGTGGCGCTGCACCGCGTCGATGATCAGATCGTTGCCGTATCGCTCATCCGAGAACACGCCCTGAATACTGAACACGCAACAGGTTTGGATGCCAAAGCGATCCATGTCACGCACCATGCTGTCGGTGTCGCCTTCGGGAACGTGATAGTGTCCGCTTGAGCCGCCGAGGTGGCCGTGGTTGTCGTAGAGCGTGGTGCCTTGCGGCTTCTCACCGGTGTGGCCCCATGCGGCCAGTTCATCTGCCGCCGGTGGTAGTGTGACAGTCGGGTGTTCAATATCACACCAGCTGATCAGTCGGCGCAGGTTGTCGCCTGCAATATTGGCTTTGGCGTCATCGTTGATATCAGCGCATGCAATCGTGACGGAGGTCGCACCGTGATTCATGGTCGGCCAGTTGGAGCCGAACAGCAGGCGATGGCTGCCGAACCGTTCACTGAGGTACTCCACGCCGCGATGCAGCCAGTAGGCGCTCAGATCCAGATGCAGGTTTTCACATGCCTGCATCGCACGATAGACCGTGCGCATGGTGCGGCGGATTCGCATTTCTCCGACAATCACCGGCAATGCCGGGTGACGTCGACATAATTCAACCAGTTCCGGCCAGTTGGTGATGTCAGCGCCTGACGGCGTTGCGCCGATTTCTTCGTATGACACATAGAGCGGCACGCGCGCGTCCGCCATCGGGCCGAGCAGGTCGTCCACCGCCCAGTCCGTCATGGGGAATCGATACTGATTGGGAAACATGTAGAGGAGGCCGATCTTGTGCTCGCGCATCTGCGCAATCATTTCGGCCGGGCCGGGCATCTCATCCGTCCCTGGTGGCACCGCAACCCAACCGGCATGCAGGCGTGGATGATCCTTGACTGTTTCAATAATGCGCGGATTGCCGTCGGAAGGACTGTTCTCCTGGCTTAAGCAGTCAATCACGATTGCTTCGTGAATGCCTGCCCGATCCATATCGGCAAGCAACTCCTCAGCTGTATGCGGATTAAAGGGGGGCTCGCCAACTTTCTGATGCAGACCAATACGGCAGTGCGCGTCGAAGAATCGCCAGTCTGTCATGGGGACTGTCCTTGCAACTGAATATCAGTCCAAGAATAGCGATATCGCGACTAAGCGGCTATATCAAATGCTGTTTTGAACATGCGTGATTCTGCATGTCCCGATCTAGCATGTCGCCTGCATGGTCTTTTCGAGTTGGTCAATCGCAATGCGGATATCACCGACGCGGTCTTCGCCGGCTTCTCGTTCGATGATCAGATCGCCGTCATAGTTGCCATCGCTGAGCGTCTGCATGAAGGCGTGCCAGTCAACTTCACCTTGGCCGATGGCGACTTCCGCGCCCCATTCGCCGGGCGTCTTTGTGCGGATACCATCTTTAATATGTACCTGCTTGACGCGCGGCAGCAGTTTCCGAAGCGACTCGATCGGATCGCCCATGTCGTAGAGGATCATGTTGGCTGGGTCGAAGTTGATCGCGGTGTTGGTTGCGCCGGTTTCATCCAGGGCATTCAAGAATAGTTGCAGTGTGTCGGCATTCTCCTGACCGGTTTCAAACAGCAGCGTCAGGCCGTGCGATTCAAAGTTCTTGGCGATCATCGCAATGCGATCGACGAGTTTGGCAAAGTCCGGATCAGACGAGTCATGTGGCAGGAACCCGGCGTGGGTGCTGACCAGTGACAGGCCGAGTTTTTCAGCGACGACCGAAACATCCTGCACAATCTGCCAGTTCTCCTGCCAGTGTTCATCGGGAACAACGCCGCCGGTGCGGCGAATGGCTTCAATGCTGGAGTAATCTTCTCCAACGGTGCCAAACATGCCGGAGGCAATGGTGACTCCGCGGTCAGCCAGTACCTTTTGCGCATCCCCCCAGTTAGTTTCGTCTGAACGCAGTGGGTTCAGCGCCAACTGCACTTTCTTCAGCCCAACATCATCAAGCCGGTCGGCAAGATCACTTGCGTTCTTCGGATGTGTGGACCAACTGCAGATGCCGAGCCGGTCTTTGTTGAGCGTTGCCATGTGGATCAATCCTTTACAAGCCTTCCGGGGAGGCTAAATGATACTCCGAACGAAGGCTTCAATTCCTTCATACTCCGCCAGCCCAAGTTTGTCATATAACTCTGCCGTGGCGCGGTTGCGGTCTTCCGCTCGTTTCCAGAACTCGCGCGGGTCTGTGCCAGGGAAGAGCGCCTTATCCTTCTGCGACTCGTGCTTGAAGATTGCGTTTCGCTTGCGCAGCAACTCCGGCGGTGACAGCGGCACGGCCATGTCGATGTCCTCGACATCCCACTCCTGCCAAGCACCGCGGTAGAGCCAGAACTCGCTTTCCTTGATCCAGTCATCGTTTCGGACCTGTTCAATGGCTTGTGTGATGGCGGACAGGCACACGCGGTGCGTGCCGTGGGGGTCGGACAGGTCGCCGGCCGCATAAATCTGGTGAGGCTTCACCTTGCGCAGCAGATCTACGATGATGTTGATGTCGTCCGGTCCAAGATCCTTTTTGCGCACGCGGCCCGTTTCATAGAACGGCATGTCCAGAAAGTGCAGATTCTCGATTGGCACACCGCAGTATCGGCCGGCAGCACGAGCCTCACCGCGTCGGATCAGTCCCTTGATTTTCTGGACTTCATCCGAGTCAACCTGCCCGGGCTTCTTGTTTTTCAAGAACTCTTCAATATGGCGATCGACTTCCGCGGACTTTTCAGAGCCGATATCGAGCATCTGATTGAATTCAGCGACGAAGTCAGCGAAGCGAATCGCATCATCATCGAATACCGCGATATTGCCGGACACCTGGTACGCGACATGGACCTCATGCCCATGATCCGCCAGACGAATCAGCGTGCCGCCCATAGAAATCACATCGTCATCCGGGTGTGGCGAGAAGATAACCACGCGCTTGGGAAAGACACGGTCGCGCGGCAGGTCCGGATCGCCCGGCATCTTTGCCTCGGCCGGTTTGCCGCCCGGCCAGCCGGTAATGGTGCGCTGCATGATGCGGAAGATGCGCACGTTGATGTCATACGCAGGACCGTGTGAGGCGAGCAGGTCCTGCAGGCCGGCTTCGTTGTAGTCTTCTTCGGTCAGCTTGAGGATGGGCGTATTCAGATGCTTTGCCAGCCAGATTACGGCTCGGCGGGTCATGTGATCATCCCATTTGACCGGCCCGACCAGCCAGGGGGTGCGATAGCGCGACAGGCTGGCTGCCGCCGCCTGGTCGAGCACGATTTTCGCGTCAGCGTGTTCCTGCAGATAGCTGGCCGCAACCGCAGAAGTTACTTCACCTTCGACTGCCTCGGCAATGATCGGCGCCTTGTGTTCGCCGAACGCCATGAGGATGACCTGGCTCGCCTTGAAGACAGAGCCGACCCCCATGGTGATGGCCCGGCGCGGAACCGCTTCTTCACCGAAGAAGTCGCTGGCCGCGTCCATGCGCGTCACGCGGTCGAGGGTGATCAATCGCGTCAGGCTGTTCTTGCCGGACCCCGGCTCGTTAAAGCCGATGTGACCGGTTCGACCGATGCCCAGCAGTTGCAGGTCCAGCCCATCGTAGCTGTCAATCTTCTTTTCGTAGTCGCGGCAGTGTTGCCACACTTCCTCAGCGGACAGGGTGCCGTCGGGGATGTTGACGTTTTCCTGTTTGATGTCCACGTGGTCGAACAGATGCTCGGCCATAAAGCGACGGTAGCTTTGCAGTTCGTGGGGCTGCATGGGGAAATACTCGTCGAGATTAAACGTCACGACGTTGGCAAATGACAGGCCTTCCTCCTGATGCAGGCGAATCAACTCGTTGTAGACGCCGACTGGGGTGGACCCGGTTGCCAGGCCGAGCACGCAGGGCTTGCCTTCGTCGTTGCGCTGTTTGATCAGCTTGGCGATCTGGGCGGCAACAGCGGCGTTGGCCTGCTTGCTGTCGTCAAAGACGCAAACGGGCATTTTTTCAAGTGATGTCATCGGGCCATCAACGGGTGATTCGAGCGTAGCGGTGCTCATGGCAGTTCTCCGCGAGCGGTTAATTATTATCGAGCAGATAAAAATTCTAGATGTTTAATATCGCCACGCAAGGCGATTCATCCTTATTTTTGCATAAATTTCGCTTTGAGGCAAAAATTTGCCGCTCAAGGTTGCTATTTAATATCAAAATAGTTATTAATTTGGTGATGACATCCGCTGACAGCGCCATTCTGGACCTGTTACGCCGCGAGGGGGCGCTGTCGCGATGGGAACTGCACGAACGCACCGGCCTGCGTCCCAACTCCATCGGCGAGCATATTTCACGGCTGATTGAATCCGGGGTGGTATGCGAACAGGCGGCAGAATCCGACGGCCCCGGCCGGCCGCGCGTGCCACTGACGATTGATCCGTCGCGTCGACATGTTGTCGGCGCGGTCATTCGGCCCGGCCACGTCGGCGCCTGCCGCGTGAATCTTCACGGGCAGTTGCTTGGGTCGGTCCTGTCACGCTCGGTGTCCACGCCCGGGCGAATTGTCTCGTCTTTGAAACAGTTATTGACAAAGCTGATCAACGAACAGACCTATGCGGTCGGATTGTCAATGCCCGGTTTCTTTGATCCGCAGGCGCGCAAGCTGCTTTTCAGTTCGGCGTTAGATGGTCGCACCGCGCCTTCACTCGAATCACTGGATGACGTCATCGGTCAGTTACCGTTTGTGATCGAAAACGACATGCATGCTTTGGCTGCGCGTTGGCTTCAGACATTCCAGCAGCCGCAGGATGAAGATGTTTTACTGGTGTATTTGGATGACGGGCAATTAGGCGCCGCTATGCTGATTAACGGCCGTCCCAATCGTGGATGCCTGGCAGGCGGTAATGAACTAGGCCACATGCGTCTGCCTGTTACGACAGGCCATTGCTATTGTGGTCACACTGGCTGTCTCGAAAGAATTGTCAGTAGCGACTATCTGAAACAACAGGGCGGCACCAGGAACCTTCACGATGCGGTCGTACGGTTGGATGATAGCGATGAAGCACTCATGCAGATGATTGAACTGTTCGCAACCGGCCTTGCGAACACGATTAACTTCATGCGCCCTAATCGGCTGGTGCTTGTCAGTGAGTTAACGCGATACCCGAAGTTCACGCAAACACTGTTTACCCAAGTGCGCACGCGCCTGTTGGTCGAACTGGCTGGAAGAGTTCGGTTGGATCACTGGGATCAGCCGCAGGCACAGTCAGCCGAAACCGCGGGCTGGCTTGCCCTCGCGTCGGTTTATCACCCCGACTGGATGCGCGAGGCCACCGCGACATTGGCCGCCATGTGATCCGCATTGAGCCCGCCGATCACAATGCTTTGCACGTCCGGATTCGACAGAACAAACTCGATTGCTTCATCCGGCTTGAGCCAGCCTGAACCCAATGCTTTTTTACACACGATACCGATACCACGTTTGCCTGCTTCAGCGATGACGTCCGCGTGGGACTGATTATCGAGGTTGTATTCAACCATCAGGACGTCCGCCCACCCGAGGGCTTCAGTCGCACCTTCCGGCATCTTGCCGGAGAAGCCGATGAATCGCGTCTTGCCCTCGGCTTTGAGTTGCTGCAAAGCGGGAATCAGATCGGTATCCGTCTGGTTGGCAACATCGTTCCCATCCGAATGAACAAACAGAATATCGACCTGTTCGCATTGCAGGCTGCGAAGGCTCTCGGCCATGCTCTGTCTGGCAAACTCACCGGTAAAGCAATAGCTGCTCTGACCGTTTTCAAATACTTCGCCGATTTTTGTAGACAGTACGAACTCGTTTCGTCGCGCGGCGAGCGTCTGGCCAATACGTTCCTCACTCAGGCCGTACGCCGGTGCGGTGTCGATATAGTTGATTCCCATCTCAAGGATGCGATCAAACAGGTGGCGCACTTGCTGCATGTCCGGCAGGTCATATGCAGTGGGATACTTGATCTGTTCGTTGCGCCCGATCTTGAACGCACCAAACCCGATCGGCGACACCATCAATCCGGTATTACCTAGTGGTCGTTGATCCACGTGGTTGCTGTCTCCCATGGTGGCTTGGCAACATCAGGTCGCGGCAGGTCGGGTAGCGCGAGATTGGCCACGCCAACTGTCGGCTTGGGCAATTTCTCCAGGACATCCGATGCCAACTGTGGTGCAAGAACCAGTTTGGTCGGCCACGCAGTCAACACGTTGGCATCTTCAACCAGCGAAACGCTCCCCGGTCGCAGGCCGCCGCGCGTGACGTGCTCCGCACGATCGACATGATACGCAGCCCACTGACAACCTGTCAGGTCAAGCTCCGGCAGGATGTCCTGAACTTCCTGCCTGGTATGCCTGATCAATTCGGGGGCGTCCATGCTGACGCCATCCTCAGAGACTTGTCCGCCGATTTGCCACACGATGCGGCCTTCGTCGTCTTGATCGGTTGTGATGGTCAGGCGCGTTTTCGAAAAGTCGGTGCAATGCCCGTTCAATTCCGGCAACTTGCCTCGCAACATAACCATGTGCAGCGGCCGGCGCTGCATGACGCTTGTCAGGCCGAGCTGTTCGCGTATTGCAGCATTGCCTTCGCCGGCGGTGAGGACCACATGGCGTGGTCGCAGTTCGACATTGCAATCGGACAATCGAATCGATCTTACCTGGCCAGCGTCATGCTCGAATGTCAGTTCGTTTTTGTCGATGCGAACCAAATGGTTGGTATTGCGGACCGCCAACGCGCTGACGAAGCTCTGAGGGCAGATGACTTGCTCGTCCAGCCGATACACAGCTGTTGCCTTGGGCTGCAACACATCCGGCCAATCCGCCTGACTGACTTCAATTGGTTTCACGCGCAGTGCCGCACGCGCGCCGGTCATGCCGAGTCGTGATGAAGTATCACCAGTTTGCCAGAGATAACAGAACTGGGCGCGCATCCGTGTGTGTGACAGATCGGGCTCCGTTTTGCCTGCAAGGCAGTCGCGCCAGATCAACGGCATTTTGGCAACCGCCCGAGCGCCCGGGTCGATCAGGTTTGACAGTGTGTACTTTAAGCCGCCATGCAGAATGCCTTGCGACGCGACCGTCTGGCCCGAGCCAAGCGCACTGGTTTCCAGCAATACGGCTGCATGCCCCGCGCGCGTGAGGTCATCCAACAGCCACAATCCCGCCACGCCGCCGCCGAAGATGACGACATCCAGGTCAATCGGAGTGGAACTGTTCATGAGGATGAAGTCCGAAACGTGCGACCTTTATTCAGTCCGAACTGGCAGGCTTGGGCGGAATCGTCAGGCGCATGCCCGCCTTAAGGCGGTCGGGATCGGAGCCGATGCGCTCCCGGTTGGCGTTGTAGATGTATCGCCAGAGCGACGCCTTGTTGTAGTGCTTCTTCGCGATGGCCGATAGATTTTCACCACTTCGAATGATGTGCTGCGTCTGCCGGCCGGGTGCAGGCGGATTGTCCTTGCCTCGTCGCTTCTTGATTTCATCGAGACTTGGCAGCCGAATTTCCTGGCCGGGCTTCAAGCGAATTGGATCAACCATGGGATTGGCCTGGGCAATATCAACCCACGCGTGCTCGCTGCCATACTCATGCATCGCAATGGTGCTGAGCGTATCACCCGATTGAATCGTGTAATTGCGCGGCAGTTTGCGCACTGGCGGCGGAATCGTGCGCGGCGCAGCAGGTTCTGACGGCGCGGCCCGTACTGGTTCGGGAACGATCACCTCCACCGGTTTGGTGCGCTCGATGACCGGCGTCTCAACTTCCGCGACTTCGACCGGCGACTGCCCGTCAAAGACGATTCGTCGAGTTTCAATTGGCTCGATAATTTCGACTTCTTCGACACTGCTTGTGTCTATGGCCGGCGATGTTGGGTCGACCATGCCGTTGCCGGTTTCAGTGCCGGTGGACCTGTTTTCAGAGTTACTGCTGATGTGGCTGCGAACCTGTGAAAGCAAATCCCGGCCGCTGCTGCGGGGTGGTGTATTGGATGCGACCGCGGCATTGCTTGTGGAGGAACTGCCAGAAGATGTCGAACGATCGGTCGTTCCATAGTCGGATGGAACGGATGCGGAAGTGTCCGAGGACGATGAAGTTGGGGTGTCGGTCACTGAAGCCGTATTGCTGTCGGATGACGATGTCGTCTCTGGCATGCTCTGTTCGATGCCGAAATAAATGACCGCGGCAAAAAACAGCACGACTGACCCACCAAGCGCAATCTTATACCAGGCGTTCATCCGTAAACATCTCCAGGTACCCGGGTCATCAGTGTAGCCGATATTGCGTTGTGTTTCGACCGGAGTCGAGTTCTCATATGGACTTAGGCGGGCTGCTTCAGCCCCAGCCGCGTGTACACCTCCGCCGGCGCATCGCACTGATACATCAGGTCCGTCATGGCGGCGATCATCTCATCCTCGATCTTCGGTGAGTCAACCGGGTCTTCCTGCTGCGGATCGGTTTGCAGGTCGTACAGCAGGTCACCGTACAGATTGTGTTGCAACGGGTCGGCATCACCTCTGTCTTTGGTCATACTTCGTCGAATGCAGAGTACCTGCTGGTCCTGCGTAAAGCTGAATGGCTCAACCAGCGATACGGGCCTGTCGTCTGACTGACTGATAAAGCCTCTCATGTTGGTGGGCATCAGTGTGTAATCGTTAATGGGCACACCTGCCTCATGATTGCCGCGCATGTACACATATCGCCCGTCAGTGATATTTACGCGAGAAGCGTGATATCCGAAGATCGCGTGTGACCTGACGGGGGTATCGTCCGCGACGGCGTCGGTCAGAACCTTGCCGAGCATGTTGGCGCCCAATGGCTGGCCAAAGAAATCCAGCAAGGTCGGCCCCATGTCGATTGCCGGCTGAACCAGTGCCTGGCGATGCTCGTTTTTCTTGCCGCATCGCGGGTCCCACACGAAAAACGGCGTATGGGCGACCTGTTCGAACATCGGCATCCAGTTCTTGGCCCAGCAGTTGTGCTCTCCCAGCAGATAGCCATGGTCCGTCATGACGATGAGCATCGTGTCGTCCCACATGTTGTGCTTGTCCATCAGGTCGAGCACTTCGCCGAGCCTTGCATCACACATTGAGAGCAGGGCGGCATACTCGTGTCGTGCATGTTCGATCTGCTCAGGGGATTCAGTGGGGGCCTCGTAGCCGGGCCAGTCAAAAAGCGGGCCGTCGTAACTGTCGTAGTGTTTCTTGTAAAGGTCCTTGTATTTTTGGTCCGACCAGAACGGCTCGTGCGGGTCGAACGTTTCCACCTGAAGGTACCAGTTGTCCTGATCGTGATTGCGGTTGATAAAGTCTGCTGCGGCCGTGAACGTACCGAAGGCCGGCATCTGATTTTCGTTCTGCATGAACTGGCGGTTGACCCAATCCTGTCGGCGGCCCTTACCGTTGATGTTATCTGGAATTGGCGGCTCGGCGACCTGTCCCACCCACGGGTCGCCTTCCTGGCCGCGCGAGAATTGCCATGTCGAAAAGCGCGTATGGTATGTGCATCCGCCATCTTCGAAATAGTGATAGTGGTCGGTCAGCAGGTGGGTGCTGATATCCGCCTCTTGCAGCATTTGCGGAACAGATACATCGAATGGTTCCAATGGTCCCCAGCCGCGATGTAGGAAGTTGGGCCGACCGGTATGCATATCCCGTCGTGCCGGCATACAGGGCATGGAACAGACATAACTGCGATCAAATGTCACTGTCCGTTCGGCGAGTCGTGCAAAGTTGGGGGCATGGACCCACGTGTCGCCGTAGCAGGGCAACATGTGGCGGTTCAACGAATCGAACATGACGCAAATGGCTTTCATGGCTCTTTACCTGTCTCGCTTACGCACTCAAACCCAGGCGTTCATACTGCTCTGCCGGCGCATCGTTTTCCTTGAACAGCGTTACCAAGTGATCGGTCATCATTTTTTCGACGGTCGCATCTTCAATCTGCTCGGTCTGGCCGGGATCGGTTTCCAGATCCCAGAGCATTGTTTTGAGTGTATCTGGAAAACCACCAGCGACTGCCGGGCGGTCAGTCGGGATGGCCATGACTTTCGCTTCCTTTGTGAAAGACAGCGGCCCTGCAACCGAGAATTCTTTCAGTTCCTCCGGCTTGAAAGGTGCCACCATGTGTGTCGGCATCACGGTGTATTCCGTCAGCGGAGCGTTGTCGCCGGTCGGGCCACGCATGTAGACATATCGCCCGTCGGTCACGCAGACCTGCTGGCCGAACAGGCCGAACATCGCGGCATCGCGTACTTTTTTATCCTCAGCGATCGTGTCGCGCAGCACCTTGCCGGTCATGTCTTTGGTCGGCTCAAGTCCGAAGAAATCCAGAATGGTCGGCCCAACGTCGATTGACGGCTGCACCAGCGCCTGCCGCCGCTCGCCACGCTTTCCGCATCGCGGGTCCCATACAAAGAATGGCGTGTGCGAGTTTTCTTCATAAAGCGGCAGCCAGCACTTTGCCCACGAATCGTGTTCGCCGAGCAGGAAGCCATGGTCGGTCCACACAATGAGCATGGTGTCGTCCCAAAGGTCGTACTGATCCATTGCGTCGAGCACGCGCCCCATTTGCATGTCGCACATTGACATCAATGCGGCGTACTCATGGCGGCAATGTTCGGCCACCTCGCGCGGCTCATGCACCTTCGAGTAGGGCGGCCAGTCCATGTGTGGCCCGTCGTAGTTGTCGTAATGCTCTTTGTATAGCTTTTTGAATTCCGGCTGAGAAAAGAAAGGCTCGTGCGGATCGAACGTTTCAATGGTCAGGAACCAGTTATCTTCATTCTTGTTGCGCTCAAGAAAGTCCAGGCCGGCACGGAAGGTGCGGCCCTGTGATTGCGTTTCAACGCTGGTCATGTGTGCGCGGTTGGCCCAGTCCTGGCGCATCTTGCTCCAGTTGTCTTTGGTGGGCTTTCTGCCTTCGGGTTCAAATGTTTCCGGACAGTCCGGCATGCCGACCTGCCCGATCCACGGATCACCTTCCTGGCCTCGGAAAAACTCCCATGTCTGGTAACGCGTGTGATATGTGCAGCCGCCATCTTCAAAGTAGTGGTAGTGGTCGGTGGCGAAGTGCGACCAGACTTGATTACGCTTGAGAATCTCCGGCATCGAATCATCAAACGGTTCAAGTGGCCCCCAACTGCGGTGAAGGAAGTTCGGCCGACCGGTATGCATGTCGCGCCGAGCCGGCATGCAGGGCATGGAGCAGACATAGCTGCGATCAAAAGTAACTGCCCGCTCGGCCAGCCTCGTGAAGTTCGGGCCGTGAACGAATGTGCCGCCATAAGGTGGCAACATATGCCGATTTAAGGAATCAAACATCACCATGATGCATTTCATTACGGGATTCTCCGATGTAAGATGCTGGTCGAACTGCCAGCCAACAGGCTAGCGAGCCGGTAGATGGTTGCAAATCCAGTGCTGACAGTTAGTTTGTAAGCATCGTATTATTGCTTGACAGTCACAGGATGTCCGTTAAAGTTCCTGTGCATACCCTTGGGAGGCGGCCCCATGGCCACAAAGGAATCTCGATTAACGATCGAGTCGGACGGGGAAATTACCCGTGTCGGCTTTCTTGAGAAGGACATTCTTGAGGAATCGATTATTCAGGTGATTGGTGATGAAATCGGCACAGCGATCGATTCTTCACCCTCTCCACGCCTGCTGATTGACTTCAGTAATGTCAGGCACCTGTCCTCCGCTGCGTTGGGTATGTTGATCACGATCAACAATAAAGTCCGTCAAAAAAGCGGACAATTGCGATTATCCAACATTGATAAGCAGATTTACGAGGTGTTTGTCATTACGAAGCTCAACAAGCTCTTCCAGATATTCGATGATTCGGAAGAGGCTTTGAAAAGCTTCAAATAGTCATCACATCGGTGTTCGGGACCGATAACTGGCGATTGCGCATGTGATGACGCGGAATCCATGGTGAAGTGCATCGCACGGAGGTTGCGGGCTCGATGGGTCAGGCCGCGGCAAAGAAAATGGTTATTCCCAGCCAGCTCTCTGAGGGAATCAAGATCGTCGATACCGTCATCGATGCGATGAGGGGGTGCGATTTTGAAGAGAGTACGTGCTTTGCTGTCCGATTGGCTCTGGACGAAGCCCTGGCAAATGCCATTCGGCACGGGAATGGCGGCGATGCTTCCAAGAATGTCACTGTCGAATTTGACGTAGATGAAGAGCGCATAAGCATTTCCATCGCTGATGAAGGTCCTGGATTCGACCCTGAGGAGGTTCCGGATCCGACACTGGATGAAAATCTGGAACGTCCGTGTGGACGCGGGGTTATGCTCATTAAGGCCTATATGACCAGCGTTTCGTACAACGAAAAAGGCAACTGCGTCACCATGGTCAAGCGACGCGACTGCAAGCTGCCGAACTGAGCCTTTTCTTCACATTTCTGATTTTGGGTGATAAGGTTGGTCTAAAGGCCCTTGGACGCTACACTAGCCACACTGTATACCGTTTCACAGAACATACCGTGTCTGCATCTGCCACAACCAATTCAATTGAGCCTGCGACCCGCGAGCAGTCCGCCAACGACGATTCTTCGGAGCCTGCTTGTAGTTCGTCTGACGACAAGCCTCCTCAATCGATTCAAATTGACCTGACGCTTGACGCTCCCGACACCAACCCGCCGGTTACCGGCTGGCTGGATGTGCAATTGGCGCGCATCGCGGAATTGGCAAGACTCGATCAGGTGACCCTTTCCCTGGTTGTGGTTGAAGATGAGCAGATGGACCGGATGCATCAACAGTACAAGCAGACAGCCGGCACGACCGATGCGCTGACGTTCGACCTGCGCGATGATCCTGATGGTCCGCAGGTCGAAGGGGAGGTCATCATCTGTTGTGATGTGGCTCAGAGGCAGGCCGTGACTCGCGGGCACGACACTCGCCTTGAATTGTTGCTCTATGCCCTGCATGGACTATTGCACCTTTGTGGCTATGACGATCTGACCGAGCAGGACGCTGCAAAGATGCATCAACGGGAAGACGAGCTATTGACGCTTGCGGGCTTTGGGCCCGTGTTTGGCCGCGAACAGGAGATCGAACCCCGGTGAGCGATCCAGCGATATGGATAGCAATTGTTGCGGCGTTTCTGACTTGCTGTACCAGTGCCTGTAACATCGCGCTGCGCACTTTCAGTCGTTCCCGCTTGACGGAAATGATGGAAGAAAGGAACGCGACAGCTTCCTTAGAAGCATTTCTTGCCCAGCATACCCGTCTGGCGATCATGACGGCAACTGTGCGCGTGGTGCTGAATTTCGCCATTCTGCTGGCGGTGTTCCACCTGTTTCAGACGCAATCCCAATTGACCGGCCTGTGGGTCTACGCAGCGGCGATTGGCGCGGCCGGGGCGATCGTACTGGTATTCGGTGTGGCGATTCCCGCAAGCTGGGCACGGTACAGGGCGGAGACGTTAATTTCTTTGTCCATCCCCACCTTGCTGATTCTGCAGAAGTTATTCTTCCCGCTGGTCGCATTTCTGCACCTGTTCGATCCGGTGGTCCGCCGCATCTCTGGCGCGGAACTGGAAAGCAACGGCGACAGCGACGCGACGGATGAAGTGCTCTCTGTCATCGAAGAGCATGAAAGTGAGGGCACCGTTGAGCCTGAACAACGAGAGATGATCGAAGCGGTGTTTGATCTGTCCAAGACGACAGCCGGCGAGATCATGACCCCGCGCACGGACATCGAAGGCATCGAGCTATCCGAATCGATCGAACAAGCCGTGCAGAAGATCATGAATTTCGGGCACAGCCGTATTCCGGTTTATGACCAGTCCATCGACAGTATCTCCGGCATCCTCTACGCCAAGGACCTGATCCGATTTGTCACGGAGAAGGATCTCTCAAGCGTTAAACTCCAGTCGTTGTTAAGGCATGTGGAACTGGTGCCGGAGACAAAGTCTGTTACCGATCTGCTTGCCGAGTTCCGCGAGAAGAAGGTGCACATTGCCATTGTGCTCGATGAGTATGGCGGAACCGCCGGTCTGGTTACCATTGAGGACATTCTTGAAGAACTGGTCGGCGAGATTCAGGACGAATACGAGCCGTCGGAAGAAGAGCCGCAGATTACACGCGTTGACGAAAATACCGCTGACGTTGATGCGCGTGTCTACATCGACGATCTGAACGACAAGCTCGACCTGGAGCTTCCGGAAGACGAAGACTATGACACCGTTGGTGGCTTTGTCTTTTCCACACTTGGGCACGTGCCGGAAGTGGGGGAATCGTTCGAGTTTGAAGCGGCGCGTGTCACCGTCACCGGGGCAGAACGCACGCGCGTGACGCGCGTACGAGTCGAACGGCTTGTCACTGCCGGTGAAGGCGAACCATCGACAGACTAACGCTCGTATCCGAGAAAGGTAATAGCGCTCTTTTCATAGCCGACTCGCGACGCGAACCCGGTAAGTTTGTTGAAGCCTCACCTCTACCATTCCCGCAGAGCAATAACATCACAAGTTCTTTATTAATCTACGAAATAATTCGTTGACATACGAATAAGTTCGTACTATTCTTGATCAGACACATTCAGCAGAAAGCAAATGTCCCATGCCGCGCCGACCTCAAGCGACACCGACCGAAGAAGAACTGCGCATTTTGAAAGTGATCTGGGAATGCGGCCCATCCACCGTCCGCGAGGTCAACGAGGTTCTGGCCATAGAACGTCCCACCGGCTACACCACCACACTCAAGCTCATGCAGATCATGCTGGAGAAGGGGCTGTTGCAGCGCGACGAATCCAGCCGAAGCCATGTTTACAGTTCTGTACCCTCGCAGATCAGTACGCAAAAGCGCATGGTGAAGGATCTGGTGGACCGTCTTTTTGATGGTTCCGCGATACGTCTCGTGGCTCAGTTGATGTCAACCAAACAACTCAGTGCTGATGAGCTTGGAGAGGTTCGCAAATTGATTGAGGCCGGCGAGGACAAAAATAAATGATTTGGGGGATGCGCGATCGGACTCGCGAGTTTCTTACTGATTTTGTCGGGTGGACGCTGGTCTACTCCACCTGGCAAGGCGTGATTCTCGTTCTGATTGCTGCAGCATTGTGCCGCTATTTTTGCCGGAGAGCCGAAACCCGATACCTGATCTGTTGTGCCATACTGATACTGCTGCCATTGAGTCCGATTGGTACGGCACTACTGCTTAAGACGGATGTCCTTACTCGAACAACGCGTACCGCGCCGCAACAGGTGTCGACGACTGAGCCGGTGCAGCCGATTCCGCAACAGCCGGTCGCGCCGACCATACGCGATGTTTTTGAGACACGCAGTATGTCGGGCGATTTCAATCAGATCTACGTGCCTGTGGATGAGCCCGTTGAGCCGCCACTTCCGGCGTGGCTGACCTGGATTGTCGGCACCTGGTTTGCCGGTATGACGGTTGTCGGCCTGCATGCATTAATGGGACTGGTGGGTTGTTGGCGTTTACGATTATTCGGTACGGCGGCCGTCTCTGACGAGTGGCAGAAGCGAATTTTGCGATTGGCTCGGCGCATGCATCTTCGTGTTGCACCTTCCGTACTGCTGACTCACGCTGTGAAATCGCCACTGGTGATGGGGGTCATCAAGCCGGTGATTCTTGTGCCGGTTTGTCTGATGACCGAACTGTCGCCGCGTCAGATCGAGTTGATTCTTTTGCACGAACTGGCCCATATTCGCCGGTATGACCTGCTGATGAATTCACTTCAGGTGATGATCGAAACTATCATGTTCTTCCATCCGGGCGTCTGGTGGCTCTCTCGACAGATTCGTCGTGAGCGCGAGCTATGTTGTGACGCGCTGGTCATAGCGACTGGCGAGCGAAATGTCGATTATGCCGAAGCGCTGATTTCTTTCGCTTCGCAAGCAGGTCCGCGGCTTGCGACGGGTGCCTCAGGCGGCATTCTGCACGATCGGATTGCTTATCTGCTGCGGTCTGACACACCTGTGCAACCCATGGCTCAGCGCACACGACGCGGGCCGAGCCAGTGGCTGATCATTGCCGGCTTACTGCTGATGTTGATCGCAGGCATCTGGATTCTTTATGGTCCCGCCATCTCGGATCACATTACGCGTTGGCGCATGCATGACCTGATTAACAATCCAATGCCGGATCCCGATCGCGCGGTCGTAATTGACTGGCATGTGCCGTGGGCATCCACTGACTGGGGTGGCAAGCGCAATACCAACATTGCGGCCTTTATGCCAACCGATCAGAGCCTTCGACTTTCGGTGGGCAAGCAGGGGGCGTGTCATGTCTGGACCCGCGAACTGGATGAGCCGATTGATACGACGAAGTTTTCAAAGCTCGTGATGCGATATCGGTACACGACCAAGGCTGTCGATCCATCCTTGGGAACCAGTTACGTTCTGTGGGTCGATGACGGAACCGGACCGATGGGGGGCGGCGCGAGTTTGATTATGCATCGGGATATTGTGGCTGACGGCAGAGACCATGTGCTTGTCAAGGATCTCAGCACGCACGAGCTTCAAGGGCCAGTCAATCGCCTGGCCCTGAAGGTAATTGGTATGGGAGTCTCTACGAGCGAGTTGGAGATTGCTGACCTGCGATTCATATCGGCCGGCGAGCGCGTGACACATGCGAGCGATATTGGCAGTTCATCAAAGCTTTCCGTTCAAGTGGTTGATCCAGAAGGCAGTCCGATCAGCAATGCGATCGTGCGAACTTCGGCCGGCCGCAGAAATGCAGCTAAACAATATAAGACAGATGCCGCCGGCCTGGCGACCGTCCGTTTGACGCCCACTCAGAGCCGTTATCTTCACGTTGCGGCCCAAGGTCACGTTTCCGTGCGGGTTGGGCCGGTCGATCCGACTGACACGCCAATCAAAGTATGGCTACCTCAAACGGAAAGCTACAGCGGTTCGGTTCAGGATGAGAACGGCCGGCCCATCGCCCACGCCACGGTTGAGTTGATCGTCACCGGACTCACCATTCGTGAAAACCAGTCGCCGGCAGTTCGGGCACAACTGCTGACAGATGATCAAGGCCGGTTTCGCTGTTCACATCTGGCTGGCGGTGATGTGACGGTGCTCGGATATGCCTCGCACGCTGATTATCTGCCAGCAGTTTTTCAGGCCAGTTCACAGGCGGGTCGTGAAGCGTCTGTTGTTTCTCAAGTCGCATTGTCGGATCTTGAGTCAGGTCGGGTGACTTTGTGGTTGGCCAAGGGTGTTGAAGTTGACGGTGTGTTGACGCTTGCTGAGGGGACGCCTGCCAGTTACCTGATCAGTTTGGAGTCGAAGTCCGGGATGGTCTACGGTCCGCCGGTTCGTTCAAATGACGAAGGTGAATTCAAGCTGCCGCCGGCGCCGGTTGGAGAGGCCGTGCTGACTCTTTCAAAGGGAGCTGAAATGATCTGCGCGACGATCAATATTCAACCCAGCGTCTCGCTGTTTCGGATTGATCTGGATGAAATGAGAAGCCGCAACATTTCGCTGAAGGTAATCGGTGAAGTACTGGATGCCCGGACGCGTCAGCCAATCCCGGCATTTGTCGTGACCCGGGCACATCAGCACCAGATGGACTTTCGCGGCGCCAATGGCACGATCCATTGGGAAAAGAACACGCGGGAGGAATGTACAGAAGGTAAATTTGAAGTTGCCGCCGTGAGTAGCAAGCTCCCGACACTTGTTAAAGTCGAAGCACCGGGCTACAGAACAGCCGTTTCACGAGCGTACCTGAAACATGAAGGTGAGCAGGTGTGGCAGGGGCTTTTGAAGCGGGCGGAGTAGTCGAGCCCTTCCGGGAAAATTGCAAGCACGTTCTTGCCTTTTGACACCGTGCTGTTTACGGGCTCGATTGACGTATGCCGCCGCTTGGTTCATCATTCACGACTTCATCCTGGCAGTGAATTAACGAATCGGCTGAAATGGACCATGCCTGACATACGCTTTTACAACACGCTGACCCATCAACTCGAAACGTTTGAGCCGATCGAGCTCGGCAAGGTCTACATGTACAACTGTGGCCCGACCGTTTATGACTTTGCTCATATCGGTAACTTTCGCGCTTTCGTTTTTGCAGATGTCCTGCGACGGTTCCTCGAACTGGCCGGCTTTGATGTGCATCAGGTCATGAACATCACCGATGTGGGACACATGACGGAAGATCAACTGGCTGATGGTGGTGGCGAAGACAAGATGCAGGTGGCCGCCCAACGACTGAAGGAAGCAAAGAAGGCGGGCAGGGCGCCGATTGATAATCCGGACGATCCTTACCAGGTATCCGCTTACTACGCCGATGCATTTATCGAAGACGCGAAGAAGCTCGGCCTGCTGATCGCTGATGAGCAGGACCGTAACATGCCGCGTGCGACGGCGTATGTGGAGAACATGCAGGGGCTGATCAGTCGCCTGATCGACAACGGCCATGCTTATGTCGCGGACGATGGGGCGGTGTATTACAGCGTTGAGAGCTTTTCGCAGTATGGCAGACTCAGCGGTAACACCCTTGATCGCTTGCGTGGCGGCGCAGGCGGTCGCGTGCAGGATGAACATCAGTCGGGCAAACGACATCCTGCTGACTTCCTGCTGTGGAAGCCGGATCAGACACACATCATGAAGTGGGATTCGCCGTGGGGGACCGGTTATCCCGGTTGGCACATCGAGTGCAGTGCGATGGCGACCAGTGTACTCGGTCGTGATGTCATCGACATTCACACCGGCGGGGAAGACAATATTTTTCCGCACCATGAATGTGAGATTGCCCAGACGTGCGGCGCCACGGGCAACGAGTCGTTCGCTCGTTTCTGGATGCATACACGGTTCTTGCAGGTCGAAGGTGAAAAAATGTCCAAGAGTAAGGGCAACTTCTTCACCGTGCGTGACCTGTTGGATAAGGGCATTGATCCGGCCGTCATTCGTTACGAGTTGCTCCGCGCCCATTATCGTTCCAACATGAACTTCACCATCAAAGGCCTGGAAGACGCCGGCAATGCCGTGCGCCGGCTTCGTGATTTTGAAAAAGACATGATCGAGCAGGCTGGCGGAGAAGAGGCTCAAGTTGATTCGTCGCATCCGCTGCTGACTGAATTCGTTGAGCAGCTGTCTGACGATCTGAATGTCAGCGGCGCCCTCGGCAGTGTCTTCAAATGGATACGCGAGGATCACAAGCAGCCGGCCGAATCGCTTGCTGTGCTGCGTAAAGTCGATCATGTGTTGAACGTTCTGCAATCTTCCGCGACAGCGTCTGGTGGTCTTGAGCAATCCCAGGCGGATGATATGTGCCGACAGATTGATGAAGCCCGAGCCGCCAAGGATTATGGAAAGGCGGATGAGCTGCGCGCCCAACTCAATGAAGCGGGCTACGACGTGAAGAACACGCCGGCCGGCACGGTGGCCGAGCGGCGTCTTGCCTGATCCTGTATTTCAGAGTCAACAAACGGCATCGCATGGCGTATCATCTATTACCCGCCCGGTAACAGGAGGATTACTCGTGATTCGTTATTCGTGGAGAAAGTTCGCCGGTTGGCCGGTTTTGGTGATGGTCGCTGTCGTCGCGTGTTTGTTTTGCTGGCACGGTAGTCTGACCGCACAGACATCTCAGCCGGCATCTTCGCATGCCACACCGCTCGGCCTGATCGATCACATGGACCTGATGCAGGAATCGCTTCGCACGCTCAAGCGACAGATTCTTGACCCGCGCAAGAATGCGGATTCAGCTAACCTTGTTGCCGAGATGCTCATTCATGCTGCGAATGCAAAACAGATGACGCCGCCCAAAGTGCGCGATTTACCGTCGGCAGAGCGGACCGATTTTTTACTTGCCTATCGAAAGAAGATGAACGGGCTCTGTAAGGCGTTGCTCGATCTGGAATCCGCACTGCTGGAAAACGACAACACCGCGGCGCACAAACATCTGGAAACCGTGCTGGACTTCCGCTTCAAAGGCCATCGGGAGTTCAAGCAGGAGTAGATTCATTTGTTAACCACCTTCGCCAGTCTGTCAGATTTTGTCGGCCAATTGCATCCCGCAGTCGTGCACTTTCCAGTCGCACTGCTCGTGGCAGCCGCCCTAGCGGAAGTCATTGATGCGATACGGGGTGGGGAACAGTTCGCAATAACCACGCGGTTTTGTTTGCGCATCGCAGCGCTGGGAGCGATTGCTGCGGCAGTCACGGGCTGGATCAACGCCGCAGACAAAACGTTTCTTGAAGAAGTCGTTGTGATCGTCCAGCGTCACCGGTGGCTTGGGGTCGCGGTTGCCGTGCTGTCAGTTATGCTCCTGATCGTCGAATGGCAGGTCTGCAAACGGCAGTCAAAAGCGGGGCGGCTGGTTTTTCGCATCATTTTGATCGTGACGACCGTTCTCGTCTCAATCACCGGCCATCTTGGCGGCAAGCTGGTGTATGGGCCGGACTACCTCTCCTGGTAGTACCTGAATTGGTTTACCGTCTCGCTGCGGAAAATTGTGGAAATAGCTTGACACTACACTCTGGTACGACGGCCATGGCGCATTTATAAAAGAGGATGCATTGGAAGCAGCTTTTTTTTGATCGTCGCGAATAAAAGTATCCTGATTACTTTTCAAAGCTGAGCCTTATTAGCCAGTTGCTCACATCCCTCATGGGCCCAAGGAATATCCGGGTAGTCCTTCCAGATTGTTACTGGCTCGGTCAATTTGCCATATAACTCCGGCCGTCGCTGGTGTTGCATCCGATGATGCTTGCGCAGCCTGCGAAGCGAAGCCAGATCGATCGTCGCATGAACACAGCCGTCACCTCTTTCGGGAATGCGCGGGAACAACCGGCCTTCTTCACGCTCGCCATCGGCTGTCAGGTACTGGCCGTAGCTTGGCTCTGCAAACCCGGTGTTCGCGCCATCCGTGACGCACGCACCGATCACGCATGCGTAGGCGTGTGCCGGATAGAGACAACTGGCATCATTGATATTGCTGCTACGTCCATTGATCCAGAGCACAATTTCCGCGCCGCTGTATGAAGTACAACCCCAGCTTTCCGGAAAGTAGCCGTCGTAGCACTGGATGATGCCGATGGTGCCGAAGTCGAGTTCGAAGGTTTTGAAGCCGTCTCCGAGGATGCCACGCGCTTCTTCGTCGTGTCCTTCGATCGGCGGCCACCAGTATGGTGCCGGCCCCGCCGCCGGATGGCACTTGAGATACTTGCCGATCAGTTCGCCATCGCGTCCGATGAGCAGGGCGGTCGTGGCCCATCGCTCGCCGATCGTTTCGATCAGCCCGCCGACGGCATAGATGTGGTGTTCTTTCGCCAGAGAACTGAATCGTTGTATGGTGTCGTGATCCAGCGTGATATGTCGGCCAAGAACATATTCCGGGAAAACGATCAGGTCTGATTTGGCTTCGGAAGCTGCCTCAAAGAACCCCGGCAGCCGGCGCTGTACAGATTCGTGATCGCGATCGTCTACAAACTGAACGAGCGTGATTTTACAACTGTCTTTCATGGTCATCTCACTTGGCCTGAATGGCGCTTGCGTCGGTCAGCACATTCCGGGCATCGACGACTCGCTGTGTCGCCTGCTCGGCGGTATCGGCAAGCGCGGTAATGTGTCCCATTTTTCGACCGTTGCGCGCCTCGGTCTTGCCATACAGATGTAGTTTCACATCATCCATCGCGCACAGCTGTTGCCAGTTTGGTTCTGGTTGCCACAGATCGCCCAAGAGATTCGCCATGGCGGCGGGGCGATGTTGTTGCGTTGAACCCAGCGGCAGGCCGCAGATGCTGCGCACCTGTTGTTCGAACTGGCCGGTCACGTGTGCATCGATGGTCAGGTGGCCGGAGTTGTGCGGGCGCGGCGCCATTTCGTTGACCATCAGCCCGTCCGCATCGCTATGGAAGAACTCGACACACAACACGCCGACCATATCCAATTCGTCCATGATCGTGCGCACGATCTGCACGGCCTCGTCGCTGATCTGCTTGGGTAATTCGAATGGGCATACTGTCACATCCAGGATGTGATTCGCGTGCGTGTTATGCAATGGACCATACGACACGAACTGGCCGTCCAGGCCGCGCGCGCCAACGACGGACAGCTCCCGATCAAATTTGATGAACGCCTCGAGTACTGCCTGCTGCCTGCCAATCTGTTCCCAGGCGCTTTCGGCGTTTGAAGCATTGTGAATAACAACCTGTCCCTTGCCGTCGTAGCCGCTACTCGCGGTCTTCAGCACGCATGGTGTGCCCAGCCTGGCCACGCCCGTTGTCAGGTCATTCAGTTCGTTGACAATTGCAAATGGTGTAACAGGCACGTTGGCATCGCAGAAGAATTGTTTTTCCCGCACGCGATGTTGTGCGATGTGTAGTGCCTGGCCACACGGCCGAACCGGCGCGTGACGTTCCGCGGCATCCGTCGCTGCCGTGCTTACGTTCTCAAATTCAAATGTCACCACCGCCACACGCCGAGCGAATTCAGCAACAGCGTCGACGTCGTCATAATTCGCATTGACGGTAAAGTCCGCGACCTGACTGGTCGGTGAGTCGTCCTCTGGAACAAAGACGCCGACGCGATAACCCATCTGTCGCGCTGCGATCGCGAACATGCGTCCCAGTTGGCCGCCTCCCAGTACACCCAGCGTTGCGCCTGGCAGAATCGCACTCATTCCAACGGCTCCGATAGCACTTTGTCGCGCTGTGTTTTCATGAACTCCTGCATGGCCTGCTGCAGTGCCGGGCGCGTTATGGCCAGCATGCGGACCGCCAGCAGCCCCGCATTCTTGGCGCCCGAATCACCGATTGCAAGGGTCCCAACCGGCACACCACCGGGCATCTGCACGATTGAAAGCAGCGAGTCCAGTCCATTAAGCGATCTGCTCTTAATGGGAACGCCAAGCACCGGCAGGGCTGTCTGGGATGCGACCATGCCTGGCAGGTGGGCCGCGCCGCCCGCGCCGGCAATGATGATCTCCAGCCCGCGGCTTTCCGCGGATTCCGCATACTCATTCATCCACTGCGGCGTTCGGTGTGCTGATACCACCTTACACTCGTGTGGCACGCCGAAGTCGTCCAGCACGTCTGCTGCCAGACGCATGGTCGGCCAGTCGGACTTGCTTCCCATGATCACACCCACCAGGGGCGTCGGGCTTTCGGTCATTTCGGTTCCTTTCCTGCTTCGTCAGGCCATGCTACAGGTTACCAAACGAATGCCCTCGGCGTCTTGGACACCGAGGGCGGTATATTTGGGCGAATGTCAGCGAATGACCGGCTTAATGCACGGCCTTGAGCAAGGTCAATTCGCGGGCGATGTCCTGGCGCAGATTTTCGACCCACGAGTTGTAATTCTTGTGGATCAACTCCCTGCCGCTGCTGGTCTTGGTGTAGCGTAGATTCTGGCTGTCCCGATAACGGATACGAACCGAGTTGTCGTCATATTTGATTGAGACGACGACCAGGTGCTTTCCCCGGACATTGTTCTGGGCGATGATTTCGTTGGCCGTCTCACTCTTGACGTTCCAGCTACGCTGTCCCATGCCGCGAATGATCGCTTCGCGTGTTTGCGCAGCCGACGGCCCGGCCGCCAATGGATCCGGATCCACCTTGGGAACGGTGCAGGCGCCCAGCATCATCAATCCAAGCGTCAGTGTTACGATTGAAATTTTTTTCATTTGTTAATCCCCGTATCAGAAACATCTTGCTGCATCGGTTTCTGCTCAGCCACGCGGCTGATCCGATCGGCCCCTATTATACTGTTGGGCATTTGGCATCGCACTTCCGGAGCGGTGCAAGTCACTGCCCACCGGCAATTTGGTGCAACTTGCCCTGTTTGGCGGCTGTATGTTCAGCGTGCTATGATGCGCCGCTCGACCACATGCCTGAAAAGAGAGATGTTGGTACATGGCTGGCGATGCACCAAAGCAGCAGACAATCGATCGGATCAAACAGATTATCCGCCAGGATTTGATGGTTGGTCCGGATGCGGAAATTGACGATCAGGAGCCACTGTTTGGGGAAGGCCGGTTTGATCTGGACTCTGTCGACGCGTTACTACTGCTGACCGTTGTGGAGAAAGAGTTTGGGATCAAGGTCCCCAACGAGCAGATTGGCCGAGAGGTGCTTGCCAACGTCGCTACCTTGGCTGCCTACGTGGATCAGAGGCTTGGAGAGTTAACCTGAAGATGACCACCGATGCGATTGACCTGCTGGACATGCTGCCGCATCGCGAGCCGTTTCGTTTCTTAACCCGGGTTGATTCCATCGAAACAGGCGTGTCTGGGCGAGGGGTCTGGCAGGTGACAGGGGACGAAGAATTTCTAAAGGGCCACTTTCCGGACCAGCCGATCGTGCCCGGTGTTCTGATTACTGAATCACTTGCACAGCTGTCTGGTGTTGTTGCATTTTTATCAATGCAAGATCAGTCCAAGCCACCGATTCCGGGAATGCTCGTTCAGGCGGATGTTCGATGGAAACGGTCGGTTGAGCCGCCGGCTGAAATTCAGTTGAAATCGACGGTCACACGATCAATTGGGCGACTCTGGCAGTTTGACGTGACCGCGAAATGTGACGAGCAACTTGTCGCCAAGGGAAGCCTCACGCTGGCAGGGGGTGAAGAATGATTCGCCCGGCTGTTGTGATGGTGTTGGTGTTTGGGCTGATTAGTACTGCTTTTGCCGAATCGACATCGCCGGAGCTTGCCAGCAAACTGGAAGGGCTCGCAAAACGCGGCGAGAAGGTGAAGGACATCAGTGCTGACTTTACACAGAAGAAGTTCTCGCCACTTCTGAAAAAGCCAATGCTGTCGTCGGGCAAGCTCCGCGGTACTGGGCATCTCTTGCGATGGGATACGATCAGGCCGCACAAATCAATGGCGATGCTCGATGGTCAGGTGCTGCAACTCTACTTTCCTCGTCAGAAACTGCTCGAACAGTACTCTGTCGATAAGCGGTGGCTTCCGATGGGGACTTCGCCTGTGCCGCAGTACGATGAACTGCAGAAGCGATTCAAGATCGAGCAGGTCGAGGCTGTACCGCTGACGTTGAAGTTGTCGCCGCGTGACGGCAAGCTCAAGAACCACATGGTGAACGTACTCGTGGTGATTGATGAGGAGTTGGCGGTATTGCGCAGCATGACCTTTACCAATCCGGAGGGGGATCGAACACAGATTGAGCTTTCCAATATCAAGACCAATACAGGTATCAAGCCCGAGCAACTGAAGTTCCAGGTCGGCAAGGACGTTCGAGTCGTGCAGCCGATGGGGGACGGCTCATCTCGCTAAGTCGGAGTCAGAGCCCTGGACGAACGTGTGGACAGCTCACTGAATATACCGAACGAATCGGGAAACCATTGGGATGGGGCAGGCGGTGGCATTCGACAGTGGGCTGCCGACGCGTGGATCAATCTGCTCATTACCGCCACGCGTGCCAGCCCGCGATTCACCCGTGCGGTGCGCTCCTTTTTTCTCTTTTTTGCATGGCGATGTTCTCGTAGTATTCGGCGTGGCACGCTCTCTAATGCGCGATGGTTGCTGGGGCCGCAGTCCACAGTTCAGCAGCGTACGAAGCTGGCCAAGTCTGTTGTTCGTCGATTCTATGATTTTATCTGTGAGTTCGGCCATTCGATGCACATGTCGCTGGATGAACTCAAGCAATTCATCGGAGAAGTTCATGGCGAAGAACATTTCACTGCTGCAAGAGCATCACGCAACGGTCTGATCATGGTGACCGCGCATCTCGGCTCGTTTGAACGTGGCGTTGCAGGACTGTTGGCGATCGAGCGGATTATCCACGTACTTTATCACCCGGATCAGTTGTCGAGATTCGAAGAGATGCGCAGCGAACACCGTCAGCGCGTTGGTGTGATAGAAGCACCGGTGACCGAAGGAGTAGCCACCTGGATGAAGTTGCGCGATGTTCTGCAGAACGATGGTGCAGTGCTGATCCCGGCTGACCGAATGATGCCGGGGCAAGTCGGTCTGAAGGTGCCGTTCTGTGGTGGGCACATTCGAATTCCAGCAGGCCCGCTGAAACTGGCGATGACAACGGGTTCGCCCGTTGTGCCAGTGTTTTCAATATGTCGACCGGATGGCAAGGTAGACATTTATATTGAACCGGCGTTGAGGATGCCTGAGCCGCCACAACGCGTGACCGCGGATCATCCGGCAGTGCTCGAACTAGCTGGTACACTTGAACGTTACATCACGCGATACCCGCAGCAATGGATGATGCTGCACCCCGTGTGGTGTGAGGATACGGAAGCGTCTGACCAGTGAGCGAGAACACAACGCAAGTCGTTATTACAGGAATGGGGTTGGCTACGGCGCTTGGCATCGATGTAGCAAGCACCTGGCTGGCAGTTTCGCGTGGCGAGTGTGGTGTCAAGCCGATGCCGGCGCTCGAACAAACGCCCGACCCGGACAAAGGCGGGGGGCAGGCGGTCGATTTGCCCGAAGATTTCCAGCCGGATCAGCCTCGACACACCCGGTACCTCGCATGGACGATCAGGCAGGCACTGACATCTGCCGGTGCTGCTGATCAGTTGCCATATGAAGCTCATCGTTGTGGCGTTGTTTTGGGGACGACGTTGCACGGCATGCGTTGTGCCGGTCGATTCGTTCGCACGGACGACCCCGGCGAGTTGGACCAACTGATGGCGGGCGGGATCGCTGCGGCGTGCAGCAAGGCGGCAGGTTTTGCCGGTTTCGCAACCACGACATGCTCTGCCTGTTCGTCTGGCTTGTCGGCGGTGGCACTGGGCGTATCCCTATTGCGTCAGGGCAAACTCGATTTTGTGTTGGCTATCGGGTACGACGCGGTTAGCGAGTATGTATACGCCGGCTTTAACAGCATGAGGCTGGTTGCCACAAAACCACTCAAGCCGTTTGCCAGAGACCGTGAAGGCATGAAAGTCGGTGAAGGCTACGGCATCGTCGCGTTGGAACGCGCCGAGGATGCCGTACGACGAGGCGCGACGACGATTGCGACTGTGCAGGGCTTCAGTGCGACATCAGACGTGCATCATTTGACCCAGCCGCATCCTGAGGGGTTGGGTGCCTCTCGTGCGATACAGACTGCCTTGAAGACATCAAAGCTGAACCCAGTCGATATCAATATGGTTGCCGCCCATGCCACAGCGACACCGAACAATGACGCAGCAGAGTTTGCCGCATTGAGCAACACCTTCGGTTCGACACTTGCCGGCATGCCGGTCGTTGGATTCAAAGCACACTTAGGCCATACACTTGGCGGCGCGGGCATTGTTGAATTGATTCTGAGCGCAACGGCTATGCAACATCAGTCTGTTCCGCCAACGCCTAATGTAATGCCGGAAGAGATTGAGTTTGACGGCCTGAAACTGGTGACGGGTACGGAGCCGTCACGTCAATCAATTGGGGCGACGATGAACCTGTCGCTCGGTTTTGGCGGCTCCAATACATGCATGATTCTTCGCAAGCCTGATACGCCTGTATCGCCAACAACCGCGACGACCGCTCGCCCGGTACTGATTACCGGCATGGGACTGGTCTTGCCCGGCATCATCGGCGCTGACGCATTTGTGGATCATGTCGCAAGCGGCAGCACACCGGTTACAAATATTGATGACGCAGACCTCTCGGACCTGATCAACGCCAAGCGAACAAGACGAATGAGTCAATACGGCAAGTTGACCCTCGCGGCAACCACGCTTGCCTATCGTGATGCCAGCATTGAAGACATTGAAGCATTCGGAAAAACCGCATACGGCCTGCTCGGCACTGCACATGGCGCACAGAACTACTTGGACACTTACTACCGACAGGTTGTCACCGAAGGCATCAATGCAGCCAACCCGATGCTCTTCGCGGAAGGTGTTCCTAACGTCGGCAGTGCCCACCTGAGCGTTGCTTTCTCCATTCAAGGTGGATGTCAGACACTGATCGGCACGCGACACAGCGGGTTAGAGGCGTTGTCACTTGCCGCAACACACATTGCCAACGGCACGTGGGATCGTGTGGTGGTCAGCGTTGCGGAGGAAACTTCAGAGCTGGTCGAACGCGTGTATCGACATTTCGGACAGATCGGGCCAGATCAGCCACTCGGCGCTGGTGCAGCCACATTTATTCTTGAAAGTGAATCCTCCGCGAACGCGCGCGGCGCACGTCCGCTTGGACGTCTGATGGACTATGCCATGGTGTTCGGCCGGGCATCAGAACAGGAAGACGCATTTCGGCGCTGCGTAGGGGAGGCCGACTGTGCCATTGGTACCGGTGTCAGCGAGCGTATGACCCGTTTGGAACAGGCTGCATTACACAGCGTGACGGACAAGCAGACATCAACTTTGGCCCAGTTACGGGGCGCGCTGCATGAGACCTTCAGCGTGAATCCTCTTGCCTGCATGGCATATATCCTGAAAACTGGCAATACGTTCAACGGGACAGATTCGATCAAAAAAGCGGTGTGTCTGTCCGGAGACTGTAGCGGCAGCGTTGCGGCCTTGCGATTTGCGCGAACCGTCTGATTTCAAGCGGTTCTAATCGTAATTAACGCCAGGCTATTTTGTTGTGGCCGCGCCTCTAATCCTTTAAGATTAAGGTTGTTAGTAACGCGAGGGGGGACACTGGGCTCTTTCACGTGGTTTGTGCGTTCCGCCAATCGCTTCGGTGATTTGATTGCGTGATATTGACGTTCGTCGAGTGACCAATTCGCAGTTACCGGGACTGTTAGCGTGTCAAGAACCGCCAAAAGTATTGTTCCACTTCGGACCGGCGTCGGCGACTGTTGTATCAAGTCGCTGGATATACCCAGTTGGGTGGCCGATTGCTGTGCCCACGCGCCTCAAACGTCCCTGTACGTCAACGGATCGCAACAGATGTACAAGCGCGAGGCGAATGGACACGTCCTTTTGACCATTCACCTGAAAGGTGCGATTGACGCTGATGAGCAGACGCTTCGCGCTGCGGTGACAGCCGCCTATCAGCGATTGGCACAGTACATTGACAATAATGCCATCGGCCACCCGATTCGCATCTGGAATTTCATTCCCGATATCAACGGCATGCTGGGTGAGCTCGAACGGTACATGGTGTTTAACGCCGGCCGACACGACGGCTTTGTACAGTGGCTAGGTGAAAAATTTGCTGACAGCGGCATGCTGCCGACTGCCTCCGGTGTTGGGCATGACGGAGCAGATTTGATCATTCACTGTCTTTGCTCCGATCAGCCGAGCCGGTCAATTGAGAACCCCAGGCAATGCCCGGCCTATCAGTACTCACGAAGATACGGCCCGGTGCCGCCCAGTTTCGCCCGCGGGACATTACTGGAAAACGACCATCCGCCAACGCTGCTCGTTGCTGGCACCGCCAGTGTGCTCGGCGAACAGACCGTGCACGTCGGCGATCTTCAGAAACAGTTGGATGAGACGTTGACCAACCTTGCATGCGTTGTTGCGTCGGCTGCTGGGCGCAGTGGTCAGGCCGATGACAGAGCCCGCTGGCTTGGCATGTACCGCCATCTGAGTGTTTATTGCCCGGACGCCGGCCAACTGGAAACCCTTTACGAGTTGATCCACACGCATTTTCCCAATGTGCGGCAAGTCGAATTGATTCGTGCTGACCTGTGCCGTGCTGATTTGCTGGTTGAAATTGAAGGCGTCGCTGAATTGACCGACCTTCGCGCACGATCGGAAGATGTGAGTTCTCCATGAGTGCGCCGAATCGATTTGATGTGATTGTGATCGGTGCGGGGCCGGCCGGGTCAGCCGCAGCCTTGACGTTGGCTCGGGGCGGCGCGAACGTTTTAATCATTGAAAAAGTGGCTTTTCCGAGATTTCAAATCGGAGAGTCATTTCTGCCGGCCAACTTCGTGTTGATGCAGGAATTGGGTCTGGAAGAGGAACTGGCGAAGCTCCCCCAGACGCTCAAATTTGGCGCAGAGTTCGGGATGGGTGGTGTACAGGATTCGTCGCTCTTTCGATTCGACATGGCGCTCGGCGTCGATACCCCTCAAACGTTGAACATTCGCCGTTCGCTGTTCGATCAGATGCTGTTGGACCAGGCGGTTCAAGCCGGCGCGCAGCTTCGTATTGATACTGTTCGGGAAATTCAGAAGCTTCAGGATGGGGACGTCTCCATTCAAACGGCTGACAGCGATGAGCCGATGACCGCGAAGTATCTTTTCGACGCCAGCGGACAGGCGACCATTCTGGGACGACATCTGAACATCCGCCGCAAGCTGCCCGACGCGCATCTTCAGAAGGTCGCGTACTTCGCTCATTACGAGGGCGTTATGCGCAGGGAGAAAGACGTTGCGGGCTTCCCGCTGGTAGCCATGGCGGATGAGGGCTGGTTCTGGTCAATCCCGCTTGATGAAAAAGTAACAAGCGTCGGCCTGGTTATGGACGTAGAGGCTGCAAAGCGCACGGGACAGCCTGCCAGTCAGATGTTGCATTGGGGGATCGAGCGGTGTCCGCTTTTACGCGAACGCATGCGGGACGCGGTCCTGACAGGCGACGGTGTACAACACACGCGCGCTGATTTCTCCTATCGCTGCGCTCCTTTTGCAGGGCCGGGATATTTTCTGCTCGGTGATGCAGCGGTATTCATGGACCCCGTCTTTTCATCAGGTGTCTATCTCGGGATGAAGTCGGGTGTGCTCGCGGCCAAATCTGTCTTGAGAATGAACAACGGCACTGCCGGACCAGATGTCGAGCGGCGTCGGTATATCCGTGAGATGTTGATCGCATCAGGCTGGTTTTTCCGGCTGATTAAACTTTACTACACGCACAGCTTTCGGGAGTTGTTTCTCCACGGCCAGGGACCCGTACAGGTTGAGAAGGCGGTGATGTCGATCCTGGCAGGTCATGTTCATCCTGAGCCGAAGTGGGCAGTGCGCTGGCGATTTCAACTCTTTGAGTGGTTCGTGCGCCTGCAGGATTTCATGCGGGTCGTTCCTCGACGGGATCGATTCTCCCTGCTGGCGCAGGAGCCGGTGCCGTTTGGCCGCGACGTATCGAAATCTGACGAGCAGGCTGCTCTTGCTCTGGCTGCCGATTCTCAATGATAATTCAGAAGATGCCCATGCGCCTGCTGACAACACTGGCCCAACACGCTGCGGTGCGTCCAGACGCGCCGGCTTACATTCGTGCGACTGGCAGCGGTACAAGTGTGTCGACCTACGGCCAGTTGCACAACGCATCTCTTGCTTTTGCCGCTGAGTTGTCGTCATGTCTTGATCCGGGTGACGTGATGCTGCTGTCCGCATCCAATGACGAGAGGCTGGTCATCGCATTTCTGGCGGGTATGCGGGTCGGGGCCAGCGTATTTCTTCTTTCGCCGGATATGAGTGAGCCGGAGCGCACGCTGGCTATTCGCCGGGCCAAACCCAGGGTTGCCCTCGCCAGCGATGAAGTTGCCGAACATATTCAATCGGCTGTTGAAAAGTGTTTTCGGCTTAACGGTGTGTCGCTGTCGCCTGCTGCGCTATCACATGATGTTTCAGATGAGTCGGATCAGGCGCAGGTGCTGTTACAGACATCCGGCACGACCGCCACGCCGAAGATCATTTGTCGTACCAGCGCATCTTTGGACGCGGTTGCAAGCAATACCGCTCAGGCCGTGGGCATGACGTCTGACGATCGAGTGCTTGGCACCGTCCCGCTTTGCCACTCATACGGCATGGAGCACGGCCTGCTGGCCCCGCTATACGCGGGTGCATCGGTACATTTGCTGAACGGGTTTGTGCTGCCAGCTGTGCAGCAGCTGGTCAACGATGGGGATGTATCGATCTTTCCCGGTGTCCCGTTCATGTATGAAGCCCTGGCTGGGCTCACTTCAGGCGAATGCCAACTGGCTAATCTGCGGCGAGCTTATTCGGCAAGTGCGCCGCTTCCGATGAACATCTTCAACACCATTGAAGAGAACCACGGCCTGCGCGTGACACAGCTATACGGCGCAACAGAGATCGGTTCCGTTGCCTTTAATGCGCCGGGTCAACCGGGTTTCGATCCTTCCGGTGTCGGCAAGCCGATGCAGGATGTTGATATCCGTATTGTCTCCCCGGATCAAGCAGACCCGCAACGGTCTGTACCACCGGGCGAGCAGGGACACGTCATTGTTTCCGCGCCCTCCATGCTTCAGGGATATCTTGATGAGCCGTTGAACAATGTATTAAACGGTTACTTTTTGACGGGCGATCTGGGTCACTTGGACGTGCACGGCGTGCTCTTTGTGACTGGCCGACTCAAGCTGCTGATTGATATCGGTGGACGCAAGGTCAACCCGCTGGAAGTGGAGCACGTATTGAAGGAGCACCAGTCGGTTGACCAATGTGCTGTCGTTGCGTTTAACATGACACAGACGGTTCGCCGCCTCAAGGCGTTTGTGACACTTAAGCCGGATGCGCCGCCCGCTACGCCGGATGAACTGCGTCTATTCGCCCGTGACCGCGTTTCGTCGTACAAAGCACCCCGCGTTGTGGAAATTTGTCAGGAGTTGCCAATGTCGCCTGCCGGTAAGATCATGCGCCATCTACTGGAGTCTGAATAAATGAAGCGTTGTTGCTATGCCGCATGTCTGCTGCTGATCGCGGAACTGGTGGGTTGCCAGTCCCACCCGCCGCTGCCGGAGTATCAGTGGGTCGATCAGCATCAGGCACTGAACGATCTGGCCGAACAAGCGGATCGGATTCAGACCATCATGTCGCGATGTGACGTACGCGTTGACTCGGATTGGCGGCATTCAACGGTGGTGCAGGGCGCGATGGTCGCGAAGTGCCCGGACCATCTGCGCCTGCGATTATGGAAGTGGACCCACGCTATTCTGGATCTGACCGTCACGCCGGAAGGCGTCTGGCTCATGCTCGCGGATGAAAAGGACGCCCAGGCGTCAGGTCTGGCCAATCGCGAGGGGATCGATCAGGTATCGCGTTTTAACCAGTTCCTGTCTTCGGCTTTCTTCCGGGACAAGAAGCTGGAGGTTGTATATGACCTGGACGAGTTGTACATGGTCCGCAAGACGCCGGGACATGGAGCGATTCACTGTACGGTGGATCGTAGAACACTGACGGTCAAGGAGTACCGGTTTGAAAATGCGGATGGAAAGCTTGGCGCCAAGCTGGTGCTCTCTGATTATCGACTGGTGACGGACGAGATTGCCTGGCCGTACCGCTGGCGCTGGACATTCGACAAGGTAAAGCTGGACGTCAAGTTTGTGGAACTGGATATCAACGTTGAACTGCCGGAGCGCGTATTTGTGCCATCACGGCGGGCACAGAAGAGATCATGACGCGACCGGCTGAAAACAACATCTGGCAGACTATATTTTCGCCGCTCTGGCAGCGCCCGAAGCGCACGCTTATCGTTATGGCGGTAGTCGTCACCTTCGCGCTATTCGGCGCTTTGCGCCTGCGCCCGGCGGCCAACATGGATTTCGTGTTTAACTCGCACGATCCCGCATCGCAGGCTATGGCTCACGTTTTACAGGACTTTAAGGCAACTGATCAATTGATCCTGCTCGTGTCGCAACGACTTCAGGAACCGCAGCGCCTGCTCGACTTTGCAGGGCAACTCGATCATGCGTTACTGACAGATGAACGCACAACGCCATATTGCGCAAGGGTGACGTATCGTGCTGATGAAGCGATGCGCCAGTATGTACAGCAGGTCATCGTTCCGTCCGGGTTGTACTACCTGGACGATCAGGCTTATGAAGACTTTGTGCACCGGCTGACGCCCGCTGCAATGACGCGGCAGATGCAGTTGAACGAAGCTATGCTCGCGTCCCCGGCCGCCGGCGCGGGTGATATGGCTCGAACACTGTTGCGCGATCCATTGCGTTTGCGCGAGTTTCTGGCGGGGGAAGCACGGGCCGCATCGGATGCCAGACCTACTGAGGCATTTCTGACCCGCGATGGACGAATGCTGCTGATACAGATAGCCGGGCGTCGGCCAACGACCGATCTGGATTTTGCAAAACAGATGGTCGAATCCGTCACCGAAGTCGCGCAGGAACTGAACACGCAAGGCCTGACACTTCGGCTCACCGGTGGCTACGCAATCGCCACAACAGCTGCCGGCGCGATTCGGCGTGACATGATCGTCAGCGTTGTCTCATCCATCATCATCGTGCAGATACTGTTCTGGCTGATGTACGTCAGGCCTTGGCTGTTAGGCGTTGCAATCATGCCCGTTGCCTGTGGCATTGTCACAGCGTTCGGCCTTGCCTCCCTCTGGAACATGCAATTGACACCGCTCGTCGCGGTCATCGGCGGCCTGATGGCCGGGCTGGGGGTCGATTACTGCATTCACTTTCTTTCACATTATGTGCACCAACGACAGGAAGCGGACAGTCCGTATCTTGCATTGCGCGCAACCACCCGGGCAGTTGGCTCCGCCATGGCCGGTGCATGCGTCACCTCAGTGATTGGGTTTGGCGCCGTGCTGACCGCCGAAGCAAAGGCACTGCGTGACTTTGCATTGATCGGTTGCGTTGGGCTGCTTTGTACGATGCTTGTAACCTTCATCGTTTTGCCGTGCGTCCTTACACTGATGGATCGAAGGAAGGTTGATACTTCAAGGCCGAAAAAGAATGTGCGCGTTGACCCAACAGAATTGATTCGTCTGGTGATTGCCCGGCCGAAACAGGTGATCGCTGTGTCGCTTTCTGTTATGGGCCTTGCGTTGGGCGTGTTACTGATAAAGGGACCGGTTGCGTTTTCAACTGACTTGTCTGACATGCATCCTCGCCCGAATCCTGCATTGGCTGCACAACAGCTTGCGTCTGAGCAGTTCGGTAACACCACAAGCCCGCTGATGGTCTACCTGCGCGCTCATTCGCAACCGGAACTGGTGACGCTGGCCCATCAGGTCAAGCGCCGACTTGCAACAGCCGCGGTGCTGGATGTCGGCGTGGTGCGGAGCTTCGGCCTTGCAGATCTGTTACCGCCGTCAGACCTGATTGATCGCCGAGATGACCAATTAAAATCCATCGACCCGGAACAGGTTTTGAGGGATTTCAATACTGCAGTGGAAGCCAGCGCATTTACGCCGGATGCGTTCAGCGAATTCGCATCATTTCTTGGAAGATTGTTGCGTCCGGTCCGGCCTCCCGGCCAGTACGACCTGCGGCAGCATCCGACGGTGGCTTCGGTGGTTCTACCACGCGAAGAGGCGCAGCCGAATCAGGCGATTACGTTTGTCTGGACACGCAGCCCGTTGTGGGAAATTCAGAAGCGACGAGAGGTCATCCGCGCGCTACAACACGCGCTGGCTGGTCTGCCGGACGTCACCGTGACCGGCATGAGTGTGGTCAGCATGAACACGCACGATTCAATCCGTAGTGCCCTGCGCACGCCGTTGATCTTTGCCGGGATTGCGGTGGTGCTTTGGCTGCTGATCTGGTGGCGTCGGCCGGTTGATGTGCTCTGCGCCATGCTGCCGGTTGGATTTGGCGGGCTGGTTCTGATGGCCTGGATGCAACTGACTGGTGATCAGCTGAACATGGTCAACCTGATCTGCTTCCCGATTCTGGTCGGGATCGGCGTGGACGATGCGATCTTCCTGATCAACAGCTACCGCAGACATCTGCAATCGCCGGAGCAGTTGCTTCGTTCGTTTACTGCCAGTGCCCATGCCATCATCATGACCAGCCTGACCACCTCCGCTGCGTTTGGCTCGTTGACCTTTACCAGTACGCCCGCAATTCAATCGCTGGGACGCATGATGGCAATCGGGGTGCTTGCATGCCTGTTTGGAGCGTTACTGCTGTTGATACCGACGTTGATCATTCGGGGAGGGCGAACTCATTGAGTAAGGTTCGCTCCGCTATCGCTGCATTTTTGTTGGGATTTATCCAGTTCCTGCCGCTATCGCTGTTTTTACTGGTGCAGCGAACCAGCCAGTCACCTGAACTGATTGCAAAATGGCGCGAGGCGTTCATGACGGGTGGGGCGGTTGCATCGACCGTGCTTATCGCATTCGTGTTCCTGCGCGTAAAGCTGGATCGCTTATTGCTGGCAACAAACATTTTTTTGATTGTCGCGATGCTGGCTTTTACTTTTGACCAGCAATGGTTAATTGCGATTTACCACGACGGGCAGGAGTCGATGTTGCCGCTGTTCGTCTTGCTCAGCGCGGCAGTGTTACTGGCATTTCCGGGGGGCTTCATCGGCGACCATGCGATTTCAAAACAGCACGCGCGAATCAGTTGTTTTGTGATGATATTCACTGCTCTGATCGCGGGTGGCTTCGCATGGCAGTTTCGTGGACAGACCTGGCTTGCCGGCTCATTACCGTTTCTGTTCATGCTGATCGTACAGCGTGTGATGTCATTTCGATTTCGCAGGCTTGCCGCAACGACAGAGCAACCGCAAGTGCAGCATCACGCTGCGAATTGAGTCCCGTATCAGCCGAAAATGCGTGACGCGCTCGTTAGCCGAAAGATAGCGGCTGGTGATGGGAACTTCCGTGATGCCGAACCCGGCTCGCGCCCCTCGTGCAATAATTTCCGTCTCAAAATTGTACCGCTGGCTGTGGCAGGGCACCGCTTTCACGAGTTCCAATGGATAAACACGAAATCCGGACTGGCTGTCACTGATCTGCCTGCCGGTTTCTATTCTCACGAGCCAGTTACTGAATCGCCTGCCAAATCGATTCTTCCAAGGTGTATTGGCCAGGTCTGACCGCCGAGCGCCGATGATCAGATCGTTCGGATATTCCTTGGCAGCCTTGAGCAGAAGCGGGATTTCTTCCGGATCGTGTTGATTGTCCGTATCAATCGTAATGGCGTGCGTATGGTTAAGTTCTGCCGCGCGCGCGAATCCGGTCTGCATCGCCGCCGCTTTACCCATGTTATGCGAATGCATCAGCACTTGGATGTCCGGATCATGCTCTGCTGCTTTTTGCAGAATGGTAGCCGTCCTGTCCGTCGAACCATCATTGACAACGATCAGCGGCAGGCCGGTTGCCCTGATACGCTGCACAATGTCACCTAGCGTTCGTTCGTTGTTGAACGTAGGCGCAATGATGATAGGTAAGACACCTTCGGCTTTTGACATGTAATGAATATCCCCAACCCGTTTTACGTTGCGATCATCCTGAATCCAGCGGAATCATAACGTACGCCACGCATGGACCAATCACTCGATATTTGACCCGACTTGCCTAAACAACTATTTATAGTCTACATGTCACAAGTTACGACTGTCACGCGTTTGGACTTCCCCATTTCAGATTTACCAGTCGGCGACATCATGCCGCCGATGGATTTCGAACATCCGACCTGGCCCATCGTTGATGGCTGGGAGGATTCGCTTTGTCCAAAATCCGGCTTTGGTTTGCCGTCCGGTAAGCAACGAATCGACACCCCCAATGGTCCTGCAATTCGTTTTGCGCCCAGCCGTGGATTGCTTGGAGGCGAGCGCGCCCTGATGGCCGGCGAGCAGGCGTGGGCCGACTGTTCCGTGCGATGTGTCGTAGAGCCAATTCAGATCGAATGCGATCAGACCATGGACACGTGGTTCTCAAATCTCGCACGGGTGGGCATCGTGTTACGCGCTGAGACGTCCCGCCGCTTCTACTGGTTTGGCGTTGAGGGTCGCAGGCAACTGGTTCTGTATCGCCGCGACGATGAGGACTGGCGCCCGCTTGCCATGCTTGCCTGTCCGGACGACGTTGGTAGGGTGACGTTGGAAGCCACCATTACAGGTGATCGGATTGAGGCACACTGTCCCGAACTTGATGCGTCGTTTGATGTTCGTGACAGCACGTTTGCCAACGGTCGGTGCGGTGTCCGGTCGGTTGGTGAAAGCCTTCTGTATGAACTGTCTGTTCAGTGCAGCAGCGAAGTGGAACGGACATGGATTCAATTGGACAGCTCACTACCGGACGCGGTGAAGGTCGGCGAAATCAGGCTGAAGCCCGGCCAGCAGTTCATCACCGCCGCGCCGATGACGTCTGCCGATCAGCATGATCTCCTCATCTGGGAAAGAGAACGAATTTTCGCCACGGACTGGTCCGGCAACGAACGCTGGTCGGTTGAAGGCACATTCAACCCAACACATGCATATGTCGGCTCGCAACGGGTTTATCTCATGGCTGGAAAGATGAGTGAATCCGAATCAACCGTCAACGTGCGCGGCCAGTCGCACAAGCAGGTCAAAACAGAAGCGATGGTTGTTCTGGACGGCACAAACGGGAAGCAGATCACGCGCGTTCCGATTCCTGCCGATCCGGATATGGATTTAGTCCATGTGCGCGGCAGTCGTGTCTCGAATTCCAAAGACGATTTTGCCTTCGAAGTAGGAACGAGCATCGGACCGGGTTCGATCGATTTTATCTATCGCCGAGACCATCCCGGCGGGCGCTGCCCGGTCTGGGCGTACGATGCCCAAGGCAATCTACTCTGGTATCGGCGCGTTCGCGTGCCGTACGGCCATCACAATTCCATTCATATTGCGGATATTGATGGGGACGGCCGACGTGAGGTGCTGGCCGGCGCCGCATGTTTTGCAGAAGACGGCACCTTCCTATGGGAGCAGGAGCACGCATCAGAAATGTTGCACATCGCCGGTGCGGTGCATTATGACGCGACGGTCGTGCAGGAGCCTGCGCGATATGAAGGTGATGAGCCGGTCACTTTCATGGTCGGCGGCAGTGCGGGCGTCTATGTCGCCGATGCGACCGACGGTAAGACGCTGGCGATCCACCGCATCGGCCACGCCCAATGGGGAATTCCGATGAAGGTGCGCGATGATCTGCCCGGCCGCCAGATCCTATGCGGTACGCGGTGGGGCAACATGGGCATCATGTCGCTCCTTACCAATCGCGGTGAACGCCTCTGGACCATTCAGCCGGACTATATTGCTCAGGGGACTTGTGCTGTTCAGTGGAACCCGCAAGGCGCACAGCACATTTGGGTCAACACCACCCGGCATACCCAAGGTCTTTACGACGGGTACGGCCGCATGGTCAGCACACTTGAGCCAATTCGTGAAATCTGGGGCAACAGAGAGGCGCGGCAAGTCAAATCAATGGCTTTAAAACGAACACCTGCCGACGCGCAGAACACACTGGGGATCGTCATTGACGACGCCGTGCATCTGTTCGAGCCTGGATAATTCTATATAGACAACTTTTCACTCTTTTTGTTCAGCACTTTCTGATTTAAGGTTGAAAGCCGCATACTCGTTTGATCAGATATGCGTGTTTTACCGTTGCTCAGGGAGTGCAAAGATGACTCAGGTTCCTTCTCTGTCGGATCATATACGTGACCTGATTGCCCAGCGCCAACCGGGATACACATTGCCGCAGGCGTTCTATACAGATCAGGACATTTTTGATTTGGACCTGGACCGCATTTTTCGGCGGCACTGGATACCCGCCGGTTCGGCCCGTCGCATTCCGGAGAAAGGGCAGTGGTACACGTTCGAAATCGACCAGGATTCGATCATCATCACACGCGGGTTTGACGATCAGGTGCACGCTATGCACAACGTTTGTCGCCATCGCGGGTCGCGTGTCTGTTACGAGCAGGAAGGACAAGGCAAGGGACTCGTCTGTCCGTACCACGCATGGGCATACGCACTGGATGGCACACTGCTCGGCGCCGGCGCCATGCCGTGCGAGTTCGATAAATCAGAGCACGGCCTGAAGCAGATACCCGTCAAGGTCTACCACGGCACGGTCATGATTTACCTGGGTGAGGGTGATCCCCCCGACATCTCCGACGTTGAGAACGATATTGACCCGATGCTGTCCATCTTCGAACTCGACAAGGCGAAGATGGCGGCCCGCATGGTGTGGGACATCCCGGCAAACTGGAAGCTGGTGGTCGAAAATTTCGCCGAGTGTTATCACTGCGGCCCGGCTCATCCCGAATACTGCTCCGTGATGGCTGTGGCACAGCCGGGAACAACCGGCGCGGCCGCTCATAAGAAATCCTTCGATCAGATGACCCGTGACTGGGAAACTTATGCCAAATCCCTCGGGCACCCGACCGGCAAGGTCGATACCTCAGACTCAAGCATTCACACCTGCTCGCGCATTCCAATCGGCGAGGGCAAACTGAGCCAGTCAAAGGGTGGCAAGCAGATTGCACCGACGATGGGGCGGTTCAAGGCCAATGATGGCGGCATTACCGCCGCACGTATTCATCCGGCCAACTACTGGATTAACGCATGCGACCATGCCGTTTCCTTCCGCTTCACGCCGATCGCGCCGCAGAAAACCATTCAGGAAGTCACTTGGCTGGTTCATCCGGACGCGGTGGAAGGGCGCGATTACAGGGTCGAAGAATTGACCTGGCTCTGGAATGTCACGACGGAGCAGGACAAGATGATCATCGTCCAGAACCAGAAAGGCGTGAACTCATCAGCGTATGAGCCTGGGCCATATTCCTCCGTTGAGTTCGCCACGAACTATTTCGTTAACTGGTACCTGGACAAATTGCAGGCCTGATCTTCCGGTTCCTCTGTCAACTTTCGTGCAGTGGCGTAATCTCATTACCCCGTCCGGCCCACAGGCCTGACGACCCTTCCGCCAGATAGTGCGACACGAGCGCACGACGGAAGCGGGTTTTACTATGGTTCGGATGCGAACCATGAATCAGCAGGCCGTCAAAGAACAGGACATCACCCGGCTTCATGCAAACCGTCAGCGGCTCAATCTCAGCTGGCGGCTCAATAGCTTTGTCATGAATCTTGAAATTCGGATCCTGATGCGGCTTCATCTCAAGCATGCCCAGTTTGTGTGAGCCGGGAAATACGGTCAGCGCGCCGTTCTCTTCATCAATGTCGTCAAGGGCGCACCACGCGGCAAGAATCGGTTTTGGATCGCCGGGAATGTAATACTGATCCTGATGCCAGCCGTGCCCAGTGGTTTCCGGCGGCTTGATGTAAAACATCGTCTGCACGCCGACCGCTGTTTCGGCAACGACATCTTCAATCGCTGGCACAATTTTGTTGTGTCGGAAGAATCGCATGAACAGATCGTCTTCGCGATGTGGGTTCATCAGGCGATTGGGTGCCTCAGTCGCTTTGATCAGATGCATGCCCTGATCGAGAATCTCCTTGGCCTCTTCACGCGAGAGCATGCCTTCGGCAAAGTAGAATCCTTGTTCCCGGTAGTGGCCCACGTGTTCTGCAATGGCTGCTGTGGTCATGGTGCAATTCCTCTTGAGCGCTAGGTGACTTTGGCATGATGGACATCCCACGCCGCGAGTGCTTCTTTCAGGCAGGCGACTGCATTCTGCTGTATGTCTTTCAGTGGGAATTTGTCATGATGTTTGATCATGTATGAGATCGTGTTCAGGCGCGTAATCGCCTGGAAACAGAAGCTGATCTGGTACATGCCTTCATCGTGGCTTGTCCAGTTACCGTGATGGACGTCCGGCACAGCTTCCAGACGCCGATCGATATCTTCCCACAAGGTTCGAATGGACTCATCTTCGATCAGGTGCGGACGGAATCGCAGGAGCATATGGCCGGGGCGGCGCGCCCAGTTATTCGAGTGCCACTCAATGAACAGCCAGGGTTTTTCCTGGACCAGTACCTGCCAGAAATTTTTTAGTTCGGGAAGTGCGGATGGATCGCCTTCGGCCGTGAGTTTGCCTTCAAAGTAGGGGAAGGAGCCGCTTGGATGAGAGACACCCAGCCCGGCAACGGTCCCGTCGGGATTCGTCATTGGCAGAATCACAAAGCGATGTTGCGCGAGCGCTGAAGCCCCTTCATCACTCAGCAGATATTCAATGACAGCTTTGCATGTCCATGTTCCGCACTCGCTGGGTTGCGGTGTCTGCGACATAAGTACACACGGAGCGGAAGGGTCATCAGAGCCGATGTCGATTCGGTATAGCGGTCGTCCATCAGAGCTTTCACCGTAAGTTGATACGCTAACCAGGTCGTTCTGTTCGAGTTGCTCGATGTACTGTTGGAATTCGGTAAACGGATACCAATGAAAGTTACTCAGAAAGACGGTTGCATCCGTTTCATTGGAAGCAGGCAGGACGACATCGAATGTGACCCGGTCCGTGTCACCGTCTGGATGCACCGCTGACGGATCAAGATGTCCCCACATCTGGCCACGCTTGAGGATGGCGTGATGGTTGCCTTGAGAAAACTTTCCGTCAATGTTGGCTTGCGCTGTCAGTTGAATGGCGCGTGACGTAGGGGTCTTGTTCCGCAGTCCAACACAGAAGTAATACGACTGGCCACTGAAAACATGATCACCCGGCTCCGGCTCCAATGACATTTCGTAATGATCCGCGCCGGTGGAACGGATACTTTTACCATTGCCACATTCGAAATTGGTGGCAATCAGAATGCCATCGTCCTCGTAAACGCGATCGCATTCAGATTGCGCGCGCGTCTGGTCCCAGATCGGATTGTGCTTGGAAAGGCCGGACATTGGATATTGCCGGACAATGTTAGAAGAAGCCCGTGCCAGCCGCAATCATTTATGCTTAAAAATCACTTAGATCACTTCACTCGAACCGCGACGAGTGTTCGATCATCGGTTGGTTGCTTACTTGCGCAATGCTCGGTAACTGCCGCATTGATTCGGCGAATAATACTGGATCCGGAATCGCAGCAACGGATCAACCGATCCAGACGTTCTTCGCCGAATAGATCGCCGTCCGGTGACATCGCTTCAGTAATGCCGTCCGTATAGAGCAGCAGCGCATCGCCTCGATTCAGTTGCACCTGGCCGGTCTGGTAGGTCTCATCTTCAATGATGCCCAGCGGCAGGCCGGCCGGCTCATGGATCGCTTCGATCGTGCTGCACGTTCTTCTTAAGCGTGGTGGGTTGTGTCCCGCAATGGCATAGTCCATCTTTTTGGTCTTCGGGTCGAGTATGCCGTAGAACGCGGTGACGAATGTTCCACTTTCACTGGTGTAGCCTTTGCAAAGGCTCTTGTTGACGTGATTCAGCAGTTCACTGGGAAGCAATGGCGGCCCGCCATATCCGTGCGCCAGCGCATGGGTCACGGCCATCAGAACAGCCGCCGGTGTGCCGTGCCCGGACACGTCCGCAATGAGGACACCCCATTTGCCGTCCATCAGTTCGAACAGATCGTAGTAGTCGCCTCCCGCGCGCCGTGCGGTTTCATAAGACGCACCGAAATCAAACCCGGGTATGTTCGGCAGTTCATTCGGCAGTAGAGACCTTTGAATATCACCGACTACTTTCAGTTCCCGGTCGAGTTCCGTATGTGCCTCTGCCAATTCTTCCTTGAGCCGATGAACGCGCACCGCGCGCCCGAACATGTTGTGATAGAGAATTTCCTGTGGCAGGTTCTCCTCATCGAAGCCGTCTTTGGCTTCCATCAGAAGCAGGGGCATGTTCAAACCGTGCCCACCATCGAAGTGGTGGATTGCCAGCATCGATCCTGCATCTTGCAGATATTCGTACGCCGGGTCGTCTGGCTTCAGTACACTCGGAAGATCGTTGATAATGCGCGGCCGGTCGCTGTAGAGAATATCTGCAACCATGCCGCCCCTGAGAAGCGGCAGGCGGTCCCGCTGTTTCCAAGGGTTGATCTTTTCCGTCCAGCTACTGCTGCGCGTGACGCGATACCAGCCGTCGCTCAGGTCACGTCGTGAAACAGCGACCCAGCGATCGGAGCGCCGCTGCCATCGCGTGGACTTCTCAAAACCACGAACCATCTCATCCGTATCACGAGCAACGCTTAGCTGCCGCACTGCTTGAACGGCCAACTCAATCTTCTGCTCAAGTGTCAGTTCTACTTCCGGATCGTTCAGATCCAAGGTTTCACCTGCCTGGCTCATGGGGTGCTTCCTTCCTGTGAGACCATAGGTGTATTATTCCTGTGAAACTGCCAACATCAACAGATGCGCATGTCTACAGTGTGCGATCGCCGAATTTACATGGAAATTCCTGTTCCGGCACGCCATCAAAGCTGGCTCTACCATTGAATTGCCTGAATTCGAGTGTGGCAGCCTCAGCCTACCAGCGATACTCCACGCCGATCTGGAAGATATTGCGTTTGTAATCGTTAGCCGGGTGATTGGAGTCGTTGCGATCAAAGATGTACTCAAAACTGAGTGTCACATTATCGCTAAGTGGGCATGTTAAGGCCGTACTGACAGAATATTGAAAATCTTCACGATGCGCCAGGATGGTGGAGTCGATTGAGCCATAGTCGCGTTTATACATGGCCACCAGCGTGCTCAACTGCATGTCGTACCACGGCAGGGGACAGATGATGCCGATCGAAAAAGTGTGTCCGGAGTAGTCGAAGTCGCTGCCGTCGGCAAAATTGCGATTGAACTGATAGCCCAATTGTAACGAAACGTCCTGCCAGGGAAGTATGAAATTCTGTGTTAGGCCGAACATGAAATCATCAGCGTCTCTGTCTCTCGCCGCGTTGCCCGTTGTTGCGTCACCCTGGCCGAGGAAGTCCAGATGTGAATACCGCGTGACGAAGGTCGTGCTTGTCCAGTCGGTCTCTACCAGCGTCAACGTTGGCGTGACGGAATAGCGATTGAGGAATCCCTGGTACGCGATAAACAGATGGTCGTAGTTAAATGTCAACGCGGCGTAGTAGGGCAGATCACCCAATAGATTCCGATGGCCGGCCGTTACGGATGCACCGAGTCCTGTTACATCAAAGTCTTTGTCTTCGTAATTGACAGTCGAAGAGAAAGCACCGCCAATTGTAAGCGTGTTCCTGCCATCGTTGATCAGGTCAAACGTTGCCTGGCCATTCATCGCATGGCCCCACGATGCGCCGTCAGCGAATGCAATACCGAACGCGTTCGTCGTTGGCGTGACGCCTGCGTTGTCGTCGTATCGAAATCCGGCGAATAGATATCCGTGAAAGCGATCGTCCTGTTTGTCGGCAACTTGGCGGCTGAATTCCGAGGCGATCAGTGCGGTTGATGACGTTGACGTCAAGGTCCGAATTTCGGTGAATCGATCGGTCGCCCGCCGGTCCAGCCCAAGACGGGCAAGCGCCAGCCCTTCGAGCAGCATGCGTTCCTGTTCGATCTTCGGGTCTTGAGATTGAGCACGGCGCAGTTGACGCAGGGCTGCCAGGTTCTGTTCTTCCTGCAATAAGGCGGCGCCGAGGTAGAACGACAGGTCAGGCCAGTCCGGTGCGACTCGCCCGACGGTTCTGAAATGCTCAATCGCCTGTCTGGCGTCACCGTCCTGCTGTCTTACCCGGCCAAGCGCGAAATGCAGTTGCGGATTGTCCGGCAGCTGCGCGCTGTATCTGTCCAGCAGTTGAACAGCTTCTTCGTTCTTTCCCTGCCCAAGCAGCGCGATTGCCATTGCGGTTGCTCGTGTGGCGTTTTCTCCATCCGAATTGATCAGCAGACGAAGCAACTGCTCAGCCTCTTCATACTTCTTCTGATTGAGCAGAAGCCATGCCATCGACTCACCGACCTGATGCAGCATACGATCGCTCGTATTCGTCGTTGGCCCATCCACATTCGACTGTGCGGACAGTGGTGCGGCGCGGCCGAAAATAAACAGCGCGATCAGCCATACGGCTGGAACGATTCTATAGAAGCCCGAATCAGGCCACTTGGGCATCGTCATGTCCTTAAAATCCTGAGTATTGTTAAAGCTAGTTCGCACTGGTCGCGGATACGTTGCAATTCGCCGCATTCATATTGAGATTCTGGTGTGGATTTTTGAAAGTGACTGTTGCATTTTTCAATTCCACGCCGCCACCGGCTTTGGGACCGACGGAGGTTCCGGTGACAGTGAAGTTCACTTGCTGGCCGACCGGAAAGTTGCCCGGCACTGCATTGGGGAAAACACAGTTGATCAGCGCATCGACCAGCGTCTGCCCATTGTCCAGCATCACATTGCCCAGCGTCACAACATATTGATTGTGATTCATTCCCATGATGGTCGGGTTTCCCATCACCATGGCCATCACGGCGCCACCACCCATGTTCTGGCCGTTCAGGTTTGCCAGTGCGTCATTCAAAGCCTTGTTGAGGTTTGCCGCATCGAAGATGGAACCACCGCCGCCCGGATTGTGATTTGCGTCTGCGGCTTTCTTGTTGCCCCGATTGGGGGCCGGATTAATCTCGCCAGGTTTCGGCATTGATGTGAAGACCTCCGGCGTTTGTTTTTGCATGAACTGACCTTCGATTTTGGCAAGTTCCTGGCGACGTTTGGCTTCCCTGTTAATCAACGCGAATAGTTGCACTAAAAATGGATTATCCTTGTCTTTGTCCCTTACGAACAATCCGACCCATATCATTACAACGTTGAATTCATCGTCATTCATTTGAGCGAACGGTTTCTTGAGTACCGCGTCGAAAAATCTTTTTCTCTCCTCAGGACTCATTTGATCATTGTTATTCTGCGCAAGGTCTTCATCTTCGTCGTCCATCTGCTGATTTGCATCGTCATCGCCCATCAATGCTTCCACTTCTCGCGCTATCAGGTCTCTTTCTATGGCGTCCTGTGCGTTCTCAACTCTTTGCTTCGCATCCTTTTTGTCCTTCTCGAGTTTTTTGACTTTTGCCTGTGCTTCTTTTGCACCTTCCAGATTGCCTTTGTCGAGCTCCGCCTTTACGTTCTGCATCTGCTCTTTTATTTTGTTTTCAATGTCTTCTTTTTGCTTTACAGCTTCATCGAGCCTGTTTTCCAAGGCGACATTGATGCCGTGGGCCGTCGTTACGCCTTGATTGGCATTCTGGCTCTCGTTCGGCTTGAATTCATCTTTGGGTACTACCTTGCCTTTGTCGTTATAGAAGTCGACAATCTCAAGGCCGGCTAACTTCAATCCACGTTTGGCTGCTTCATTCCACACCTGACGAAATACTTTGTTTTTATTCGCACCATGTTTGATGAGAATCCCATCCGGGTTACTGAACTGAGCCATTTCATCCGGGGATATGGAAATGTAATCAGAAAACAGTTCGATAATCTCAACGACTTCGCCATCGGTCAGATTCTCAACCCCACCTTTGTCCTCGACGAATTGCTCCGCTTTGTTAACCGTGAGCTGTTCGGCGTCAGCCTGCTCGTCGACCGGTACGGATTGGATAACGATGACCGGTGGCGCTTCGCCGCGCATCTGCATCTGGCCCAGTCCGTCAGGCAAGTTGACTTTTCCGGTAGGTTTCATACCGGCCGCGATGGCGTGCAGGGCATCGAGATGTTTGCCGGGGTTACCGGGCAGATTCTTCGCGAGAAATCCGAGTAACAGATTCCGCATTTTGTTCTGATCGGCGCCGTGAAAGTGGGGAAGCACCTGTTGGCCGATGGCGGCGAACAGGTTGGCTGCCTGCTCCGCGTTCATCTTCGACAGGTCAAGCTGATTGAGAAACGCCTGCATGAAGTGCTGTGCTTTGGCCGAATCAACCTTGCCTTCGCGTTTTCCTTGCTCTTCCAATGAGCCTTCCTGAAACTGGCCAACCACCCGTCCCATTGCATTGGCGAGTTGCCCCTGATCAAGTTGCCCGAAGTTGATCGCTTGGGCGAACTGTTGACCCATTGCATGGCCCAATGCCTGCTGATTGACATCTGCAGCAAGAAAGTCCATTCGTCCGGCAAAGTTCTCCAGCATGTTCAGGTCGATTTTTGCCATATCGACAGCCATTTGGGCCGCCAATACGATGTTGGCTTCAAATGGACGGTCAATACCGATCGCGTCAGCTTGGCCTAATCTTTCACCGATCTCTCCCCGTGCGTCCTCGGGGATGTGTGGCCCGACCTGTCTGACGGCGTTTTGCAACAAATTACCATCGCGGTCCTCATGAGCGACTTGGCCGAGGATATCGGCTGCCTTACCTGGAAACGCTTGAGCGAGGTTGGCAAGCTCGCCCGCACCGGCGACTTCGATGAGGTTATCTACGATATCGTTCATACCGATCCCCATGCCGATGCGCGTATCTTTATTCAGGTCATTGATCATCTCCATGACCTGCGGTGCGAGTTGGGGGTTTTTCCGTACCATGTTGATCGCTTCTTTATCTGCCGCGTCGCGATCCAAGCCATCAAGGTGCGCGGCACGGCCGGGCGTATCGTCATACTCGACCCGTTCTTTAGTATTGAGCCTTTCTGTCAGCGACTCGCGCATCTTCGCTAGATCAGCTTCTTCCGAGCTTGTCGGTTCCGCGCGCAGCGTGGTTGCGGGAATACACAACACTGCTGCCATAATCAGCAGCAACGAGCCGATCAGGACCTTCCGACATCGAGGCGGGATGATGTAAAGCAATATCGTTCACTCCTGTATGGCGTCGGCGCGTTGCCGATTCTGTCTCTGCATGAGCTTGGCTGCTCGTGCAAAGGCCTGTCAACAATGCTACTGCGTCGCGAAGCGCGAACAAGTTGTCGGAAACGACAGGTATACGAAATGCGAACGAAAAGAAGCGGTTAGGAGTGGTCGCACAAATGCAAAGACAGTTTGCCAGGCAGGCGATCAATAGTGCGATGCCCGATGAACACTACAGACGAATCAACCCATATTGAAGTGCCAGGCTCACCGCCTGAGATCGCTTGGAGGCGCCGAGCTTCGCACCGGCATTGGTTATGTGAAATCTCACCGTACGTTCACTGATACCGAGTGCAGTGCCAATCGCTTCGCTGGTCTTGCCTTGGGCGCACCGTTGCAGACATTGTCTTTCTCGCTTGGTCAGGATGACATCACGAATAGTTGGCTTGCCGAACCCAAGCGCTTCGGCCCGGCTCATCATTTGCAGCGCGATCAGATGGAGAAGGGAACCGTCCTTTTCCAGCGTGGCTTTAAACACGTCAGCCGGCTCCCTGGAGAAGAACAAGACGCCGCGCGCTGCGTCAACCGTGGCAATCGGAACGATCATTGCGTCACCGATATCGAATCGGTCAGCTAGTTCCATAATGTCCCGTTCCTGTGGGCCGTGATCGGTAAACGTCTCAATCTCTGATTTCGTGAACGGCATGTAGCGGCTTGCCGTCAATTCAAACACAACGTCGACGGTTGCCATATTGTCTTCGTGGTACTCCTCCTGAAACTGGGGAGGCAGTGTAGAATGCAGCACGGCTCCACTGGTATCAATCGCTCCTCTTTTTAACGGAGCGCTGCCAAGCGTAAACGCGTAAAAGCCGAATTGCAGGATAAATTCGCCGAAATAAGCAAATAATGCATCCAGCGAATCAATCGATTCTGAAGTTTTCTTGAATTCGTTATAGCGTTTCATCTGTCGTGCAAAGATGTCTGTGAAACACTCTCGTGCCGATCATTTGAGGATTAGATTATATGATATTTGATCGTCGAATCGTCGAGATTTGCGATAGAATATTTTCTGCGTACAGATTGCTGGCGTCAATACTTGGATATCCAAACGGAGAAAGTGATGCGCAAAAATGTATCCGCGCTTCATCGGAGAAGGTGGTGGTCTGTTGCGGCCGTGTCTATATTGCTCGCCGCGCACGTGGCTCTCGCGGCTGATTTACCAGACAGCGCATTTCGCGATCGCATCGGCGCAGAGCTATACGACAAGGTGACCGGCGTTTCAGGCGGCAAGCTGACGGATGCACAGAAACAGGCGCTTGAAACGTTTGTCAAACATAAATCTACTTTCGAAGCCTACCGGGCAGATGACCCCGCCTCCTACGCCGCGGCAACCAAGGCGATCGGCGAGCTTTACGGAGAAGGCGATCGACCTTCGCGCCTTGCCGAGGTGCGATGGCTGCTTCAGGTCGAGGTGATCCAGTCGGCTCTGTCCGAACGCATGGCCGACATACGCAATCGGATGGTGTTCGAAATATGTCAGGACATGGCGCGCAAGCTTGGCGAAGTCCATCGAATGGATTTCTCTCCAGCCGTCAATCTGTTGAATGATATTGATCACACCTTCAAGTCCCCCGAGATGTTGAAGGCACTGGGCATTGACGGCCAGAAACTGGTCAGCGAATTCAATGATCTGTACCGCACGCGGTTCGGTATCAATCCACACCATATGGATGTTGTGTCACATCCGAGCGAAGCCAACATTCCCGATTGGCGCAGCCGCGTGGATGTGCACGAATTTGTGGCCACCCTGCGACAGGGTTCCAAACTGCTTTCTGACAACCCCGAAGCGTATTTCCTTGAAGGCGCGTTTCGCATGCAGGTTGAACGCCGCAGCTACCAGTCAGATAAGGAACTGTATTCAATCTTCGCGGCGAATCCACATGAAACGGACGGCCCGGTTGCTCGAATCGCGGTAACCAAAGGGAAGATTCGCGACATCAAGTACAAGCTGATTCTGCCGCCGGAAATGAATCGGAACTACGCGTGGGGTTCGTCCGTTGGCAACTGGCACTTTTACCGGCAGCATGCCATTGAAGAGCCGGGTGCAGCCGCTCGTTATGCAGCCAAGTACGGCCTGCGCAGTTTTGCGGAAGGGCCGGGTTGGCTGGTGATGTATGACAACCGAATCAGCCCGGACATCGCACCCGCTGAATATGAGAACATGGTCGACGCCACAGCGCGCGAGGGGCTGGTGCGCCAGGTATACGAAAAGTATTACAAGAACTCCGGGTTGACCGCGGATGAAGTCTGGTGGACGATCGAGAAAGCCAAAGCCATCCGCAATATGAAGGATGCGTACAACCAGGAGGCGGCGTTTTCCGCGGAAGCACGGAAGTTGGCTCCGGGCAGCGGAGACGCGCAGCGACAGGCGTACGAGAAAAACAAACAGGCATTGATTCTTGAAGTCGATGGACGTTTTCAGGCGAACATGTCGCGCCTGATGGTCGAAAATATGAAGGCCAGTCTGCCCGGTCGATTGGCCGACTGGCTGTCACCCAAGGTCAGTGCTTATCGCCTCGGCTTTACGGCACGGGACATCAAGAAGGATGCTGCCGGTGTGAGGGCGGCTGTGGAAACGGCGCGCAAACGTTTGCGCACTGTCGCGCTATTCGAAGTGTTGCACGGCCTGCGCACGCTCGATCCCAAGCAGCGGGCAGAGGTAATCAATCATGCCATCGACGATCTGAAGCAACGTCGCGCCGGCGAGCGTTTTACCTTTGAGCGAACAATCCGCGCAATCGCCAAGCTCGCGAACATGAAAGCCAAGCCGCATTTGTTGCAGACCGATCAGGAGGCCGGGCGAAATAAAAACAAGAAGCGTCAGGCAGTTGGCGATGAAGCCGGCAAGCTGTTGCTGGTCGCGACTGTTGACCCACTGGACGAAGCCGAACAGCATCAACGCAAGGTGTCAGAAGAAATCCAAATGACCTTGTCCGAGCTGAAGGAGTCAGTTCAAACCGAAGTACTGTCGAATCTGGACAGTGAAGGCGAGGTAAATCCGAAGTCGCGGCTTCACGTGGCGGCCGGTGAAGTCAAGAGCTACTTCGTCTCTCAGTGGGACCAGTCACTAAGCGAAGCAGGTAAGTCGCTTGAAGGAGGGGTGACGTTCATTCTCTCCAATAACTACCGCCGCGCCGCAGTGAATCAGGCCCGCATGCAGATGCTCGACGCATTCGGCTACGAATTCCGAAAGGACTGGAAGGCGCTGGAGGGGATCGATCTTGGCCGCGATACCAGTGGATTCAATGGACGCCACATGGTGCGCAGCGCGATGAACTGGAACAACGCGGATTCTCTGTTGAACATCATCAGGACCTATCGCGAAACAAACGGCGATGCCGAAAAAGTGCGCGAACAGGTATTGATGGAAGCCGCAAACCGTCTTCCCATGGTAGGTGACGCGATGCAACTGCAATCCATTCTCGCGGGCGAAACCCATCCCGGCATGCTCGGTGTGATGGCCGGCAGCTTCTTCTTTCCGGCAGTCGGCCAGGTCATGTTCGTCTACGGCATCGGCTCGAACATTTACTTCATCCTGACAGACGTTCAGTTTGACAGTCAGACGCAACTGCACCTGCAAGGCATCATTCCTTATGCTGATCGCACTGAAGGGCCCGGCACCGGCTACGGCAAGCAAGGCCTGAAAGGCATGCTCCAGCCTGTGTACGAAGCAATGATGAAGCACCGCGAGAAACTCAAGCAACTTGCGCGTGAAGACCCGGAACTCAAGGTCGAAATCGAAAACCTGTTGCAGAAGGTTTACACGCCTGACTTCAACGGCACGAAGGCATATGTGTACGCGTATTACAATCCGATGATCGAAGAGAAGTTCAAGCAGGACTTAACCCGATGGCCGCGTGAGCAATGGGACGTGCTCAGGCTTAGCAGCCATCAGGCACCGATTCGAAGCAACGACCCGAGTGAGGATTTCAATCCGAATAATCAGTCGCCGATGCTGCGTGCTTTCTTCCGCAAGTGGGTGAATCAGTACATGCAAGGCGAGGGGCCGTTTAAGGACATCACCGGACATGCGGCCGCCCATCAGCATCCTTTCCTGAACGAACAATACTTTTTCAAAGGTGAGCCGAAGCAATCGGATTACGACAAGACTGTCGAGTCAATGACGTCCGTATTGGTTGCAGCGTACACCGGTGCGCTGGTTCGTACCGAGAAGGGTGAGCCGATCGGAACACTGTTTGATTACAAATGGGGCGAAAGCGCACCGGTTGGGATCGATGCTTATCTCTACGGCGCTAAGGGCTCGAATCTGGCTGCGTACGACATCCGCTATGAGAACGACCCGAATGTTCCCAACCTCCCGTCGTTTCTCGATGTCACCCAGCCAGGCGGCACGCTGGCGCAGAAGCGCCAGGCGTTTTTTAAATACTTTGATGACATCCTGAACGAGAAATTGCAGGCACGTAACCAGAAGTACCACGATTCGCCAAAGGAGAAGTGGACTCAAATCAAGCTGGGCAAGAAGCACGCGAACCTTCGGCCGATTGCAGCGGAAGAAGCAGCCGTTGCTCACCCGTTATTGCTAGCCTTCTTTAATCGGCAGGTGAAGTTGTATGCGGACAAGCTGCATCCGCAGATCGATGCCGGCCGGCTGAAGAAAGAACAGACCACACCCAGCGGACAAGGCGACTTCATTACTGAGCATGTTGATGCGCCGAAGATTTCGTCTGAGGTGCAGAAACGCATTGTTCAGCAGTTGATTCGGGAGTTCCGAGCCGGCCTGATCAGCAGTAAGAACAACAGGCAAAAGGAACTGGATCGGCGATTGCTGGAACGAGCATTACCCAATGCCATGGCCATGGGGTGGATCAATACCGCGCTGTGGGGCGCGGATCGACCCGTGCCCGGTGAACGCATGTCAAAAGATACAAATGCACGGCTGATGGCGTCGATGGCCAGAATGCTCGCACACCACAGCGGCGACCCTTTCGTCAATGATGAAATGGTCAAGAAGGCGGTCAACCCGTTGGTCAACACACCGTCTGACTTGAAGATTGAAATCGTCGGCGAATTGCCCGCGCAAATGAAGCCGAACGATTCAATCAAGTTGTCCTGCCGGATATCAGCAACGTCGGATTTCATTCGGCCGTTTCGTGTGAACTGGGCTATCAACAGGGCGGCATCCACTGCATCACTTAATGCCGAGCCCACGGATAAGACGAACAGCAACCTGATGGTGACGAGACTGTTGGTGTCAGATGATAAGGCGGCGATTAAGTCCGGCGACTACATGGTGACAGCCTATGTCACGGACGCGACCGGCCGCGAAGTCGGTACAAAAACCAGAACCTTCAAGCTGGGTGAGTTATTAAAGACGCCGGCTCGGGAGGAAGAGCCGCAGCAACTGTCATCGGGCACGAGCCTGAAGATGCTGGTGCGCGAACGCGAGGCCGTGGAGGGCGGCACCGGTATTATGAGGAATGCCGGAGTCGTGAGGATGGTATGGAAGGAACCAACAAGGCAATGGGCTAACTTTAAATCAAATGCTGGGCCGCACGTTTGGATAAGTTGGGATCAGAAACCGGAGAAAAAGTTCTATGCCTTTCTCGGCAGGCTTAAGGGCGGAAGCCCCGAGACAGACGCAGAAATAGCGGTCGCCTTTCAGAGTTCGCTTGGCAGTATGTTTCAGGTGCGGAAGGTGAGTGGCAGTCAATTCATATTCCCATTGCCAGCATTCGCTGCGGGGGAGCACGTCGGCAAGTACCAGGTGACGGGTAAGCTGATGGCGTTTGATCCGGAACTCCGGCCGCGCGGCCGGGACGAACGATGGAAGACAGCCAAGCCGGATGCCTCAAAGGACGTCTCACTTAACTTTGAATATTTCCCTTTGCCGCCAAAGGTAACCCGGTCGCGCATATCCTTAACCGGCTCACACCAGCTGACCGGCGGTGGAACCATCGAAGATATTCAACCGGGCCGCCGCGTTATTCGAATTTCCGTTGGCGGCCATACCCGCTATGCCATGATGCCAAAATCAAGAGGCATCTTTAATTTCAGGATTAACGGCCAGACCAGTATTGTCAGTACTGCCCAGATCTCGTTTATGAACTTTGGCGAGATGGTCACCGTCGATGTTAAGTTCGAGAAGGTCCAACCGCGTGATTTAAACAAGATTGACCAAGAGCGAATCGAACGCATCAAGCAGGGGATCGCAGAAGATATTGAGAAGAATCTGGACGACGTGGATGTCGATGTGGCTGACCGCTACCGTAGCCTGTCACAATATTACTGTTTCAGCACGACCGTCATGGTTCCTGATCAGTGGCATGCTGCATATTCGGAATTCTTACGCCGTAGGGAGTATGTCGTTCAGCAACTGGCCAATCCAAACTGGAAGGCATACAAGGCAGACAGCCAGCTTCGTGATTTCAAGTTCGAGGACGAGTATTTTTCTCGCATGAAAGATTCGGGGAAGAAGGCTCGAGCAGCAAAAGCAATTCAGTCATTCTGGCGCGAAATCCTGATCGAAGATTATCTCACGGGAGCCGCGCGTGCGGCTGCATGCGACATGTTGGATGTTGCAGATAGCTATACCAAGCGTGCCAACGCCCATGTGGACAGCTTACAGGCGGACGACAAGAGAATAGGCGAGATCGTGGGGCGCGTCGCCCGCGGCTATGGGGTGTTGTCGTCGTGGACATTTAAGCTGACCGGTGATCTAAAGAAAGCAAAGTCGTACCATGACATGCAGCAGGAACTGAGAGCCAGGGAGTATCAGTTGAGAGGCCGCACCTTTACGCCCGGTAAATTCAGTCTTGTCGTCGATCCGGAATTCCAGACTTCAGGTGGAGCAGGTAATTGATTGCTATTCGCGCGTTATATGTTTGTTGTGTGTTGTTGGCTTGCATTACGCCTGATGCTGCTCTGGCAGGTCATAACATTCCGGCAGATAAGATCGAGCAGGTCAAGGAAGAAATCGCCAAACTGGATGCGGACGTGCCGGTTCTGGTGACGTTGCAGTCCGGCTGCCAGCAGATCGCTCATCTGAAAACAGATATGACCTCCGGCGTCATTATCCTGATGGGGGGCAAGGGACATATTGCTGGTCATCGTCCGGGAAAGCGTGAAGTGCGCTGGCCTCGCCTGGTCGGCGATAAGAACATCGTGGACGGCTTGCTGCACGAGCCGCAGTTGGGCCAGGAAAGTGCCGGCGTGTTCATTGCCACTTCCGACGGGGTTGTTCATCTGTTTAAACGTGGAGAACAGAAGGCGATCTATAGCTTTCCCGATGACCCGATGTGGGCAGAAGAGTCGATTCATGCTGTGTGTGTAACAAAAGACGCGGGCGTACTCGCCGTGGCAGGCGGCTCAGGCCGGGTTCGTCTGTATGACACGGCAACAGGCGAGGAGAAGGCGCCGTTTACCAAATCAACCTCACCCATTACTGCGGTCGCTTTTACGCCGAACGGGGAAAAGGTGGTATGTGGCAACGCAAAGGGTGAGATGTTTCTCTTTTCTGTCGATGATCCGGCCTCTGCCAAGGCACTGTCGTCGCATGAAGATCGTATCAATGCGTTAGCGGTTGACGATGACAATATCGCCTACAGCGCGTCGGCGGACGGGAGCGTGCGGTCGCTTTCACTGGACGCGCAACAGGTACTGCGATCCGTCAGGCCATTTGATCAGGCGGTCAGCTTCATGCAGTTTGCCTACAACTATCTGAATCAGCCACACATGGTGGTTGCAACTGCCAATGGTCACGCCAGCCTGATAGAACCGCAAACCCTGAAAATCAAACGCGTCATTGCGGATGCTGAGCAGGTGAGCGTTACCGCCGTTGATATGGACCTTTTCGCGCGTTTTATCGCGATTGCCTACAGCGACGGCAAGGTGAGACGATGGCACGTCGGTCGAGTATTGGCTGGTGACCAGCCGGAACAGGATTACACCAAGCCAATACCGTTTGTGGAATCCGATTATCAATTACCCGGCGCGCGTTTGGGGATGAAGCTGCAAAAGGCCGACAAGGGCTTCCGCGTTCTCGGCTATCTGCTCGGCGCTTATTACCACGGCGATGCGCCAATGCCTGGCGATGTGATTCGTACTTTTTACGAAGATCACAAATATAAGCCTTTGCGTGATCCGGCAACGGACATTCCTGAGTCTTTCAACCAGCAACAGCCGTTTGTTGTTCAATACTGGTCGCGAAAGAAGAAGGAGGAAGTCGAAGGATATTTGGTCTTCTATCCGCAGCCGAAGACGTTGTACCAGCAGGTCGCGCGACTGCAAAGTGAGGAACCCGATCATGAATTGGGGCTCGCATTTCTCTGGTCGGGTTACGTACATCGCGTATACCCGGGCAGCGCCGCCGAGAAAGCGGGCTTGCGGATTGGTGACGTCCTGAGGCAGATCAACGGCAAGGATATTACAAGTTCATATCGCGCGATTCAGTCTGAGGTCAGGCAGGGCAGACCGGTCGACATTCAATTTAAGCGTGGAGGACAACTCAAAGAGATACAGGTAGCGCCCGGGCCGATTCATGTGGCAGTCAAGCAGGCGCGACTGGGAATGCTCTATCGGCTTGGTGGCTATCCTGATGCTGCGCAGCGGTACATTCATAGAGCGTTGGATGCCGCGCCAGATGACTTTCGCATTTATACGGCGGCTTACGATCCATTATTGGATTATGAAGATCAAAATCTTCAATCCTTCGGTAAGTCCGTTATGCATGGTGATGAAGGATTGACGTTTCTGGAGCAGGCAGTAGCGAACGTGCGCTACCCGCTGCCACTGGTTGATCGTCTGGCTGTGGAACATGCGGCCCGCCACATGGAGTACCTTCTCCATAATAAGAAGAATCAAATCCTGGATACCATTGCGGCTTTGGGTGATGTTGGCAAAGCAGATCACAGGTTGCTGGTTCACCAGGCAGAAGTTTTGAGCAGCGATGACGTGAAAAAAGCTGTGAAGCTCATACCTCGATTGCAAAAAGCCGTTGAACATGGCGACCCGCGCGCAGCTGAGTATCTGGATCGGATTCTTTCGCGAGCACGTCGATACGAGGAAGCTGTAGCCGTGGGCAAAAAAGCGGAAAGCCTGATCAAGGCGCCGAAGAACTGTCCGGAGTACCCATCTTTCTAGGCAGTTAACTGGACTATTTCGGCGCCTGCCACTCAATACCACCAACCCACACCCGTTTGGTGTGCAGGTCCGCGCTCATGACCTGTACGTCCGCGAACTTGCCGACCTCAAGGCTGCCAACCTCATTATCGATTCCAATCAGTTTTGCCGGCGACAGGCTCGCCATGCGCACCGCATGAACAATTCCCGCGCTCGTGTCTCGTACCATCGTGCGTACCATGTGGTCCATCCCGACGACGCTGCTTGCCAGGCCACCGCCCGGGCAGACGCCAACTTTGCCGTTGTTGATAAAGGGCTCGCCGGTATCTTTGGGGCCGATCATGTATTCACCTTCCGGCATGTCGACCGCGCGATTTGAGTCTGTGACAAGGATCAGCCGGTCCGGACCGAATGCACAATAGGTGTACTCCAGCAGATCGGGTGCAATGTGTTCACCGTCTGCAATGACTTCCGTACTCATTCCCGGGTTGCCCAGGACGAATTCCGTCATCGATGCCTGCATCGGTTCGCCGAGTCGATTCCGAATGCTCGACACGTTACTCATCGCGCACCAGAAGTGATCGACATGCCGCAGTCCTACTTCATAGCCGCGTTGCATTTCCGTCCAGCTTGCGTCGGAGTGGCCGCATGTGACGAGACAGCCGTGTTTGTAGGCCTCCTTGTAGAATGCTTCGGCGCCAGGCAGTTCGGCTGCACAGGTGGCGACTTTGATAATGCCACGTTCAAACGCCGGCATATACTCGGACGGATCAGGGTCGCGCTCGTATCCCTTGGGATGCGCACCGACTTTCTCAGTGGCGAAGTAGGGGCCATAAAAATGGACGCCGGACAGGCGGGCATGCTTGCCGGGTTGCCATGCATCGCGCACCGTTTCACAGGCGTCGAGCATTCCGACAATCTGTTCCGGTGTACCGGTCGTCGTTGTGGGAAACAGGCTTGTTGTGCCGTATCGCGTGTGTCCCTGAATGGCGAGTTCCACCGCTTCCGGTGTGCCATCCATGAAGTCCGCGCCCAACGCGCCGTGTAAATGCTGATCGACGAAGCCCGGAGCAATGTATCCGTCTTCCACGTCGATCACTTGCATATCTGCATCAGGTTTGATTGTGTCCGCGAGGCCTACTGCTTCAATCAGCCCGTTACGGCAGAGTACCGCACCATTTGCAAGAAGCCGATCGGGCAGGATGAGCGTACCGCGAAGCAGAATTAGCTTGGAGGATTCATTGTCAGTCATGTTGGTTATTCCATATGAAATCGATCGCCGTTACAGTCGCAACGACTTAAGCGACAGAAAGTCGATTTATAACGGATTCACTGGCTGACGTCATCCTCGGCATTCGATGCGGGAACAACCTGAACCGTCGATGACAGCATCAGCGGAAACTGGCGATCAGCATAGGTCGCCTCGACAAATATCGCGCCGAACTGATCGTCAGGCACATCCCACGAATGCTGAAAATGCTGTTCTGCTCGTTCCACGAATTCTGACTTCCAAGTCACGCGGCGAAAATCAGAGATCGGAGACGTTGCTTTCCACACGACAACATTGGCCGCCTGTTGGTCGGTCGTGAACTTCAGAGAAACCGTCCGATCATTGACATCGAACACGCACGACTGCTGCGGCAACTGCTTGAGCCCCTGGGCGTGTTTGAGCATCCCTGCAATCGCTCCGAGCACGCGTGGGATGTCGTTGACCTTATGTCCCTTGTTCGGTACATAGAGCACGTACTTGCTGCCGTGTAGATCATTCCAGTAGTGATTCAGCGCATCGATGGGCCAGTAGCTGTCGTTTGTTCCGAGAACGATCAACTTCGGCTGCGTAATGCGATCACGGTAGGTATAAGGATCGACAATCTGCGCCAGCTGTTTACCGTTCGGCGTGTTGAACTCTTCGATCAGGCCTCGTTCGGTATAGTCGTGAATGCTTTCTGATATGCCGCCCCAGACGCGCTCCTGGTGGGCCAGTTGCACGGACATGTTCAGGATGTCGTACACCATCGGCACGATTGCCTGCACACGTTGGTCGACGGCCGCGGTCAGCCAGGTTGTCCAGCCACGTTTTGAGCCGCCGGTCACTGTGAATTTTTTGATGTTCAGCCCCAGTTTCTCTTTGCCGTAGGCTTGCGCCGCGTCCATGGCGCGCACCGCGCTTTTGACCATTGGCAGCAGAAGTGGCCAGGTCGGGTCGGCCGTCTTCAGGCACTGCACAAAGCTATGGGCAATGGCTGCATCTTCATATAACCTTCCAAAGATCGGCTGATGTGGCACCTGTAGGATTGCAACAACCGGAATTCCCAGTTGCGCCGCCATCAGAGTGATTGCCTGCACCTTTCTCGGCATGCCGTGTTTGTTGTTCCTGGGTGGTTGATCGTACGAGTCGCGCCAGGAACTGCCGGCCACGATCATCAAAGCATGCTCGGGGTTCAAGACTTTTTCAGGCTTAAAGAAGAAGACACGATGCTTCCAGACGATGTTGTGCCAGGTTTGCGAGACGAGTGTCAACTCGGAGAGTTCGCCGCCTGCAACTTTTTGATGTTGACGCAAACGCCACTGGTAGCTCTCGTCCGGCGTCTGCACATACTGCAGCAGCGGGTTAGCCGCCGTTTGTTGCTCCGCACGCACGACAACCGGCGACACAAGCAGGAGGGCCAGAACAATGCACGAAAACCCGAGCCGCTGAATCGATTTCATGAAGCATATGCCCTTATTCGCGAATGTCAGATTTTATACAACTGTGTCCGCAATAGGTTGCAGTATATTCTTCAGGCACAGGGAAGTCCCGGCGAATGTAGGGATGTTACCACTATCAATCGGTTATCAGCCACCGCTTCAGCCACGGCCAGGCCATGCGGCCGCTCCATTCGTGGCGCCCCTCAAAATATTCGATATCCAGCTTATTCCGAGCGTCTGCTGCGACGTAAATATTGCATAGCTTTTCATAGGCACTGACTGCGCGTTCGCGACTGAAACACTCGTCCTCTGACGCGGATTCGATGAAGAGTGGTCGCGGGGCGATCAGCCCGGCGATGTCGCTGCGGTCCGCCCATTCCAGAACGTTTGGCACGACGTTGCAGATATGCGCAAACAAGCCATTGGCGTAGTTGGCAAGGTGCCCGCTGATGACCGCCGCGCCGATGCGGTCGTCCATGGCAGCCAGCCACAACGTACCACCGCCGCCACCGGACAGCCCGATGCAGCCGACCGGGCCGGGCTTTACGTCGTCGCGTGTCTGAAGGTAATCGATCATGCGCATGTTGTCCCAGGTGTGGATGCCGATCAGACTAATACCCATCGCGATGGCTGCCGTGGTCAGATCGACGCATTGCGAGCCATCGCCGGCGCGCGTGCCGAAGCCACGCTTGTCTGGGGCAAACACGATGTAGCTCTGTTTGACTGCTTCGGTGGCGTACGCGTAGTTATGCTGAGCCACTTTCTTTTCACCCGTCTTATCGTCATAGTCACCAAGAACGTCGACATACCCACGCCCATGGCCGTGCAGCGCGACCATTGGGACGAACGGACCATTTCCCTTGGGCCGAAGCACAGCGACCGGCATAGTGTAGTTGGGCGCTGTGGTGATGTTGAGCAATTCCATGGTGTGGTCGTCGCGGTCTTCCTGCAAGACCGACTCGACTTGCGGTTCGCATTGCCAGTCTTCCATGCGAGTCAGGCCGCTCATTTCATAGAGCCTGGTATACAGTTGCTGATGCCACGATTCGAAATCGTCCTGTGTACTCCCTTTGAACGCCAGTTTGGGCGGATGGGTGGTAAACCAGTGATCAAACGATTCAATCGGCAAACTCATTCTGGCGATTCCTCTCGCAGCATGGACTATGATGGCATTGACACGAAACAGTGTATCGAAGATCGTGGGGCCTGTCGGACAACAGTGTGTCAACCAGATACGGAAGCAATTAATGAACGCGCAGCAAATCGTTGACTATATCTTCAGTATTGCTCCTGACCCGGAATGGGCAACGGAGAACGTTTTTGAGTTTGGCGATGGTCAGAAAGAAGTATCAGCCATTGGCGTGGCCTGGTGGATTACCAGCGACATGCTCAGAGACTTCACGAACAAGGGGATCAACCTCGGCCTGACCCACGAGACAGTAACGTACCCGGTTGATCCGAACTACTTGTGGGGTACCACGCCGAGCTTTGAAGAGATTGTTGCCAACAAGAAGGTAACACTTTTAGCGAATGCAAATGATATCACGATCCACCGATTCCACAGCAATATTGACGTGGCGGACTGGGGCATGCCCAAAGTGCTGATTCGCCAGTTGGGATGGCAGGATCAACCCGCAGACTGGTCGCGCGGCGTGCCGGTTATTGATATTCCGTCAATGTCGCTTGGCGATTTGCTCGACCACGTCAAGGCTTCTCTGTCATTACCGTTCGTGCGTTACGATGGCGATTTATCACGAACCATCCGTCGCGTGGCAATACCGTGGGGTGGCCTGTGTCAGTGGTTTAACGGCGTGCTGTGTGCCGCACCCCTTGGTTTCGACGCGCTGATCGGCGGCGACATTATCGACGGTGTGGTGCGCCTGGCGCGCGAGTACGGCTGGTGCACCATTGATGCCATGCACCACAGCACCGAACTGGGCGCCATGCAACTGCTGTCTGAAAAACTACGCGAAGCCTTTCCTGAAGTTGAAGTGCATTACTACGAGAATTCAATGCCGTGGTCGGTACGAGTTTAGTTCCACTTGCAGAATGTGCGCGAGGACAAAGATGGTGCCAGACCACAATGAAGTAAGCCGACGGTGCTTCTTTCAACAACTTGGCGGTGCCGCTGCTGCGGTTGGACTCAGCGCAACGGCGAGTAGCGGTTTGGGAGCTGGTTCGACCTCGACCGCCGAAAGCATTACCCAAGCTGCCTTCGGCAGAGATGACTTCTTACTCGATCCTGATCTTATCTATCTGAACACAGGTTCGCTTGGCGCAACGCCGCGCGTGGTGATGGACAAGGTCTTCGAAGCCTGGCAACAGTTGGAAACGGATCCGGTTGGGCAGAACTGGGGTCCGTTGAACAAGGAAGCGGAGCAGGTACGCGCTGATTTGGCTGCGTTTGTTGGCTGTGAAACAAAAGAAATCGCAATTACCCGTAATACGACCGAAGGTATCCACCAGATTGCCCAGGGGCTGAATCTGACCAAAGGTGATCGTATTCTGACAACAGACCATGAACATGGAAGCTGCATGGCCGCGTGGCAATACCTTAAACGCTATCAAGGCGTGGAGATTGATCAGGTGACGCTGCCCGTTCCGCCTGACAGCGATGATCAAGTCGTCAATCTCTTCAGGAACGCACTGACACCTCGAACGCAGGTTATTCTCGTTAGCCACGTGACGCACACCACCGGTCTGCGCCTGCCGATCAAAAAGCTTGCGAAGCTGGCCGAGGCAAAGAATCTATTACTGATCGTTGATGGGGCGCAGGCGCCCGGCATGCTGGATATCAACCTGAAGGAATCAGGGTGTCACGCGTATGCCAGCAGTGCCCAGAAGTGGTTATTGGCGCCGAAGGGGCTAGGGTGGTTGTACGTACGGGACGGACTGGCCGAGCGAATTCACCCGCCAATGTTGCAGGCCGGGCCGCGCGTCTACACCGCACCTGTCGGTACAAGAAACGTGCCGAACATCATTGGCTTGGGTGAAACCATTCGATATCACCAGGCGATCGGCAAGTCGAAAATTGAAGAGCATGTATTGGGTTTACGTGACCATCTTCTTCAACGGCTTGGCAGCTTGCCACAGGTAAAAGTCATCAGTCCGAAAGACCGTACTTTGGCAAGCGGCATTGTTTCAATTGCACTCCCGAAGGCTTTCCCGGCCGGTCGATTCGTTCGAACGCTCCGAGAGAAGTATCAGATTGTTGTGCGCGTTGTCGGCAGCAAGTTCAATGCAATCCGCGTTTCGATGCACATCTACAATACGCGCGAACATGTTGATCGACTGGTTGAAGTTCTTAAGCAGGAACTATCTTCGAACAGCCAGTAGTCGTGACGCATTCGGCTCATTGCTATCCATTGAACTTCCCATCAACCTTGTGCCAGACACCGATGTTGCAAAGTTGTCGTCGTCGTGGGCACGTCTGTCTTTCAGCGAAATCTTCAGAGATGGTTGAAGGCTCCTGCCACTGTTTCATCCAGAGATGCTTATAAGTCAGCATGATGACGTGTCGCGGATCGTCTGATTCGTTCGGGCTGTTGCAGTGCCAGATTTCCGTATTGTTAATCAGGCAGTCACCGGCCTTGGCTGTGATCTTGATCATCCCGTCCATTGGTTTGGGTTGGCCGTTTTCGTCCGTCAGGTCTTTCGATGGTGGCCCGTCCGAAAGATGGCTGCCGGGCAGGAGTGTAAACGCGCCACCGTTTTCTTTGACATCGCTGAGAAAGAACGAACATCGGGCCCAGAAATTCTGCCGCGGATATGGAACGTTCACCATCCACATGAAGTCGTTGTGCCATGAAATGGACGAACCTGTGTGCGGTGGCTTTTCGTAACCCGAACCGGCAGAAGCCAGTGACACGTCCGGCCCGATCACCTCGCGCACCAGCGGGTATGTGGTGGGCCAATCCATCAGGTCTTCGAATATGGGGTCCTGTTCTATAAATGAGTGGACCACAGATTGGCCACCAAAGTCCCTCACCTTGTCACCCCAGTCTGCAAAGACGCGAGCGAATGTCGTTTGCATCTGCTCAAGTTTTTCCGTTCCGATGGCTCCCCGGATAACGACATATCCCTGTTCATCCATCATGGTTTTCGCATCGTTGGTGCGGTTTTGCAGGTCGGCGGCGGCGATCTCATTCATGGTTTTATGCTCCACATATTCCGTAAGGATGCGAACATCATGCGTGTACTGGCGGATTACACCATTGTTGATCTTGCATTTAGATGATATCTTTTCTTGCAAATGATTTACCGACGTGTGACGATTCTGAAGCCCTCGTCCGGCCCGGCAGCCGGGCCGTTGACCGAATTGGCCGCGGTGCGCGAAGCCCGTCATGTCCACGAAACGCATGATGGGGTTGACATTCCCGGGCTTGTTATTATGGCTACAGTGCGAGGATCAGCCAGGTTCGCCTCCTCCGTTGGCAGCGGCGTGGAGCGACGCGGTAGTCTCAGTATTGTCGGCGAAGGTGTTCATCAGACCCGCCCGCAGATTCTGGAACCATGGCATATCGAATACCTGATTTTGCACGGCCCATGGTCGGAGCAGATTCGTGCCACACTCTGGCCTGAAGGGAGCGGCGGATTACAGGTGCTTGACCCAGGGCCAAGACGGCTGATTCGCGACCTGCACGATGCGGTTGATCTCGCGCTCGATCAGCCGTCCAACTGGGAATGGCGGTTTATGTCGCAGTTGGCCGCAATCGGCGATCAACTTATTCGGGTGATGGCTGCGCAAGAGGCCTCCCTGGCGCAACGGGTACGTCAATGCGTGGAAGCCGAGCCGGACCGCCACTGGTCATTGGCTGAGCTGGCTGAGTTGCTTTCTGTCAGTCCCTCGACGCTCTCGCATCAGTTCGCCATGGAGAAAGGCGAGCCGCCTATGGCCTGGGTTCGTCGCGCCAGGGTTCAAATTGCCCGTCGGTATCTTGAACAGGGGCTCTCTGTTTGTGACACGGCGGAACGCATGGGGTTTGCCAATCCCTATCATTTTTCGCGTGTGTTTAAACAGGTAGCTGGTATTACCCCTTCGCATGTGCGCGTGCAGTATGACAGTCCGCTATTGGATGATTGAGGGCAAACATCGCGTGTGTCACTTGAGCTTGCTTACCAGTACGCGCGCAGCGCCGGTGATTCGCCAACTGTCTGTATTCTGGACATAACAGATTACAGCAGCGTTATTCGGTTCCACAGCCACCGGCCAGTCAATCTCGACCGGCTTATCAAGGTTCGAAGAAGCAACGGTGTGAAACAGCCTTACAACCGCGTCATGTTCCAGCGTACGGCCACTGTTTTCTCCACGCGATACATTGCTTTTCAGGCCGTCTTCCACGATGGCGATATGGACGACATCGTTCTTCGTGATGCCTGTTGCATCCAGTTGAACGGTCACACCAGTCAGTTCGCCGGCGCGATTCCGGGTGGATGTCGCGTCGAACTGTACCTGAGTTCTGACTGTCTGTTTTAAGGCGCGACTGATCGCCTGGTTTGCCGCCGCACGATTGGAACCAACAAATCCATCTTCGCCGTTAACAATCATTTGCGGCGTATAAATCTGCCGACTGCTGAACGCAGCGGCGTACCGTCTCTGGCGATTGGAGTAAGCAGCACTGCTGTAAGGGTCAGGCCAGCCCAGACGATTCCAGTAGTCCACGTGAAATGCCAAAGCATAGATCGGTCGGTCGTTGTTGACCGCATCCCGATGAATCTGATTCAACAGCGCTTCGGCCGGCGGACAACTTGAGCAGCCTTCGCTCGTAAACAGTTCCACGACTGCAACCGGGGTCGCATCATTTTTGGCATATGTTTCGGTTGAAATAGAAACAGCCAGCATTACCGCGGTCGTCTGAGCCAGAATAGTCATCCGCATGTCATCGTCCTCCAGTGGTAATACCCAGAACAGTTACGGCGGGCAGACTATTCCATCGTGATTCAGTTGCGCGGTATGGGCAGCTAAATGATTTAGCTTGGTGATATTCGCTGGCTGATAAAATGTGATGAAACTTTCAACGAGTCACGTGTGTAAAACGCAACAGGAACTGACATGTATCGAGTTTCATTGACGATCGGATTTTTGTTATGCGGCATTGCCCTGGGCAGTGTCAGTGAAGGCGATAAGTTCTACAACGCGGGAAAGTGGACAAAGGCGCGGGACGCTTATCAGAATGCGTTGCCGGAACTGACCGGCGAGGAGCGTGGCCGTGTTCTGTCCCGCATCGGCTATACCTATCAACGCGATGGCAAACTGAAAGAGTCGATTAACGCATATCTTCAGGCGCTCGCGACGCAGGGCATTCATCCTTACGAAGCGTCATATGCGCAGTTGCAGTTAGGCACCGCATACGCCCAGGTACGTGAAGCTGAAAAGGCAGTTGCTGCCTATCGGAAGGTTCCACTGATTGAAGGAGCCAATCCGAACAATGTGGTTCAGTCTTATACGACCGGCAGTTCACAACTGCTGAAACTGGGTCGTGAAGAGGAAGCCGTCGCGGCGTTGGAGAAGGTTGCTGATGTAAAAGGTGCAGCAGCGTATTATCTTCCGGATGCATTTATGCGGCTCGGTCGCATACACGAGCGAGCCAGACGCTACGACGCGGCGATCGTCGCCTATCAAAAAGTGGTCGAAAGCCCGGGCGTCATCAAGCATCAACGCATCTATGCGGAACATTTCATTACAGAGCTAAATCTGCTGAAGCAGGGTGAATTGCCGTTCTACATCCTGCCGTATCTCGTGCACGTCGATCAGACAGCGGGTCGGATGCACTGGGTGACGCAGTCACAGCAGGGTGATGTCTCGCCCGGCAAGGTGACTCTTTCTTCGGCTGGTAAAACGCAGGAACTGAATTCGACGGTCCAGGCAATTGAACGAGGCACCATCTGTTACCTGCACACTGTTGAACTGACGGGGCTCCAGCCGGGCACACGTTACACCTATGAAGTGACCTGTGAAGATCAGATACGAAAGGGCTCGTTCACCACGACAGCTGATGAGGGTTATACGGGAAGAGTCACGTTTGGCGTTACGGGTGATACGCAGACCGAATCAGAGCTGCATCGATCTGTTGCCATCCCAATGGCCGCAGAGAAGCCGGACTTTGTGATTCACGTGGGTGATCTGACTGATCGTGGCTCGATATGGGGCAAGTGGCGTGCGGAATTCTTTGATCCCGGTTCTTCCTACATGATGCGCGGCGGCATTGTCCCGGCCGTGGGTAACCACGATGGTGGGGCGTTCTTCCCGTTGCTTTTCGATCAGTCGAAGCGAATGTACTACACGTTTACGCATGGCAACGTGCAGGTGTTTGTGCTGGACAGCTATTGGCACGGCGCGAGCAGACGTGCCGGCCGACCGGCGCAACTCAAGTGGCTGCGAGAGCAACTCGCGGCATCAAAGGCAACATGGAAGTTTGTTGCCCTGCATGTACCGATGATCGCGAGCGATCACAGAAATCCCTGGTTTGGTGAAGACGATTTCCTGCCGCTGCTTCAGGAATTCGGCGTTGACCTGGTACTGTCAGGGCACCACCCCATGTATCGCAAGTATCTGCCGATCGGGAACGACAATGCAAAGCCAATCATCCATGTCACCACAGGCGGTGGCGGGCCAGTTGGCGATCCGGTGCCTTCACCACTGATGCACGTCGGTGCGGGGCTGGTGCATTACTCGATGATTACCGTGGAAGGCAATCGACTGGAACTGGTCGCGCGAGAGCCGGACGGTTCGGTCATTGATCGTTTCGAATTGATCAAGACGAACGGGCGGTACCAGGATGAGGTCATGCGCAAGTCGGTCGATCCCAAACTGGCCAAGCGTATCCGGCACGTGTATCAGGATCTGTTGAAAGACCGTTCCGGCGAACTGCTTGTTGATATCAATGGCCCGCTTCGGCCTGGCATTCGGGGACAGATTGTGGTCGATACCGACCACCTGCCGGGCGGAAGAATGGATGTCATGAAGCTGCCGACCGGGCTGGAGCTGTTGCTTTCTCCCATGCAAAGCTCGGCATGGCGGATGTCAGAACAGGCACAGCTGTTCGTGAAGCGTCGTCTGGAATACGACGTGACCCCGCCGATGAATCTGACGGTAGGGGCCGGGTCGTTATCACCGCCGCTTCACGTGATGGTGAATGTGCGTCTTGGGGATCGACGATTCGAGCCGGTCCAGGCTCAGGTGGCGCTCGGGCCGAACGCGATGATGCAGATGGCATCGGCTGCCGGCGGTCTTCCTGTGATGTGGGATTTTCGGCTGGACCCGAAGCGTATCGGTGACAAGGAGAAGTGGTACGACCCCGCAACGCCGACGGAGTCCTGGCGCAAGCTGGCGATCACCGGCTGGTGGGAGAAGCTGCTCGACCGGGAGTATGACGGCATCGCCTGGTACCGCACGTCAGTCAATGCTCCGAAAGTGAAATCCGACGAGCGATTGTGGTTGGAATTTGGCGCAATCGATGAATCCTGCCGGGTGTATGCCAATGGGCGATTGGTTGGTGAGCAGATCTTCGACACACATAAGGACGATTCCGCGTGGGAGAAGCCGCGCCGGTTTGACGTGACGCCATATGCCGTTGATGGCGAAAACGTCTTTGTCGTGCGTGTACAGGACTTATTCGGCATGGGCGGTATTTATCAGGGAGCGATCCTCAAGACAGCGCCGGCCAATCTGATTCCCAATCGCGCATTTGGCGATGGTCCCGAGCACTGGTCATCTGACGTGACCAACCCGGTTGTGCGCCTGACAACTGCGAACGGCAAGTATGTCGATGAGCAGTGCCTGCTTGTGGATAAGACAAATACTGACGATGTTCAATTGCATCGAACTGTGCAGGTGAATACCGCGCCTGGCGCGTATGAGATTAGTCTTCGGTACCGACAGCAACTTCCGGGCCAGGAATCGCGCGGCGGTCGTTCAATTACCATTGAATTGTTCCGAGGTAAGGCAGCGGATCCAATACATACTCTCAGTGTTGCGCCAGATACATCCAGACGCTGGCAGACCAGTACCGGCCGTTTTGTCTTGCCGGTGGGGCAGAACGCGAAAGACGTGCGCATTCGTGTGACGCTGCGTCATGCGGGTCGATACGAACTGGATGAATTGAGCATTACGCCTGTCCGGTAGAGTCAGCGACGCGCGTTGGTTGTCGGGGTGTACAGTATCACTGGTGCGATAATGCCGCCTGTGCCCAGTTCATCCAATTGCACATTGCGCGTGCGCATGACGACCGTGTTTGATTCGCCGAATACAACCGCGTCTGTGATGTCCATCTCAAATGGCACAAATGCAGCAGCAGGGCTTTCGCCGATGGGTTGCCCGTTGACCCATATGGATGCCTGCTCGTCCACCGCGCCGACCCAGAGAATGATCTTCCTGCCCTTGAATTGCTCAGGTATCTCAACGGATTGACGATACCAGGCGTCGCCCTGGTAATAGCGAAGACCGTAACTGCTCCAGTTGCTGCTGTAGGCCCGAACGACCTGCCAGTTGCCGCCGGTGCTGTTAGGCTTTTGCCACCCGACGGATTGGCCGATGCCTTCCGGATCGATCTGAAATTCCCATTTATCTTTCAATCCTGCGACCAGCTCGTTCCTGCCGCTTGTCCGTTCATGTGCCTGACGGATGATCTTGCCAAAGAAAAGATCGAGATAGGTTGGAGCGAACTGCCTGTTCAATAGCGGGGATTTGTAATCTTTTGTCAACTGATCGATGAGATGATGCGCCTGTTCCAGTGAAGTGACAGCCGCCGCGTAGTTGTGCTGATTACGCTGTTCGATCATGTCGCAGAATGCATCCAGGTAATCATGCGCCAGCCTGGCAGCTTCTATTCTTCGGCGATAGATGCCTTCATTTGTCTGCCGCATGGCCCGGGTTAGCATGGCGCGCGTCTTCCAGCGAATTCGCTCCGGGAAAATACGCGGAATATCCAATGCGGTTCCGGCATGCAGGTCTGCATCACGCATCGCATGGCCGAATGTCATATGGTAGAGAAGCATCGTATCGCTGGCCGGGCCGTAGTAGAGGTCGTAAAACTCCGCCAGTATGGTGTCCACATCAGCCGTATGATCCCAGCACAGTTTTGCCGCGATGTACATCGACGGGTTCTCACTGATCCAATGACTGTATGCGCCGATCAGGAATCCTTTCACACCTGCACTGTGGTAAGCGGGCATATCTTCGCGATAACGATGGATGCCAGGAAACATCAGCCCCGGGCCGGCGATGTTTCCCCAGTTTCCACGTTCGTAATACTCGCCGTCGAGCTTGCCGATCCAGCCCTTAATCCGATCAAAGACCATCATGCGCTCGGGGCAGGCAGGGTTGTTCACGCCATGGATGCGACAGTAGGGGGCAGTCCAGGCGATAACATCCATTCGCTGATGTCCGCGTCGGTTGATCGGTGCACACATATGCGGCCCGGCGACGGTCAACGCGATTCGCTTATTGGGAAGCTCGTCACCGAGTACTTCAAACACCCGATCGACAAAGACAAGATAGCGATCGGAAACATTGATCCCGCCGGTATACGGGCCGTATGAGCCGGGCGGGTCCAGGGCGCGACAGGTGTTGCATTCGCAATGCTTGCCACCATGATTGCCGATCGGGAACCATGATTGCTTGGGCCGCGTCTCAAAGTACGCACGAAATCGATTCGCCATTTTGCGAACCGTGTCCGAATTGGTGACGCAGAGTTGGCCTTTGTACCGCTTACCGTCGACGAGCGCATAACGTTCGGGGAATTCTTCAAAGTCGCCTACGGAAGGCATGACCAGCGTTGCGGGTGGTCCCTGGCCGCCGAGTCGCAGACGTCTTGTCCAAGCCCGAAAGTTGTTTGTGGTATTGGTCCGCCGGGAGGTGAAAGAGGGCGTCTGCGCGATTGTCTGTTCTTTGAGTGACAGTATTTTTGTGTTCGGCAACACCGTGCCCAGCTCGCCCGGCATGTACCAGCGCACGCCAAGCATTTCAAGCAGGGCATAGATACCGTTGAGCGTGCCGGTGGGGGAGAGGCCGCGGATAGAAATCTTCTTGTCCTTGATCTCGATCGCAAATGTATCGGGCGAAGTACCTTTTGCTTTGGCAATCGCTTCAACATGACCGTCAGTCGCGCGGCCGATTCTGATCGCGACGCTTTCAGCGGGAGCATCGCCGCCTTTATATACCGGCAGTTTTACGCCTGTGATCAGCTTGACGTGATCGATCAGTTCCTTCGCCGCGAGTGTTTCCAGCTTGTCTGGTTTGGCTGGCAGTACGACGTGTGCATGGGCACCGTCAGCCCTAACGAGCGGTACATCTGCATAGACAGGCAAAGAACATGTCGATGCAATAACCACCAATACAACTAACAGGTATCGGAATGAAAAACGCATGTAGCCATTGTAGCCGCGTTGCGACGCAACGCAGGTGGCGCACCACTGGCGACGAGCCACGCAGCGCCCTTTCAATCCATCGCCATCGGCATGCGTCCAACCACCGGATATTGCTCCAGATCCACCATTGAACCGGTAATCGGCCGAGACGCATCCGACAACCAGAACAGAACATGCTGCGCTATGTCTTCAGGCTTTGTCATACGACCACTCGGAGCACAGTGCGTCTTCGCCACTTGTTCGGGCCAATCTTCCGACAGTCCTTCTTTGATTTTCAGCTGATACTCATTTTCTGTCAGCACCCAACCCACATTCAGATGGTTAAACCGAACACGCTGTCGGCCGTAGACATTTGCCAGATTGCGCGACATGGTGCCGTGCGCTGCTTTGGACATGGAGTATGGCAGCAATTGCGGCTCCCCGGTGTACGAGTTAATCGAACCAATGCCGACAACGCTGCCTTGCGACTTGATCAGATGTTCGATAGCGCTTTGTACCAGCAGCATCGGCCCGCGCGCGTTGACGGCCATGATACTGTCGAATAGATCAGCATCCGTTGCGGTCAGATCGCTTCGCTTGGACCAGCCGGCATTGTTGACCAGACCATCGATACGTCCGAATTTTGAAATCGCCGTCGTAACGATGCGGCCCGGCGCTTCTGCATCGGCCATGTCATCGATGTGATAAGCCACTGATTCACCTAACTCATCAGCCAATTCTTTCGCTCGTTGCTCATCTCGACCATGAACCAATACGCTGGCGCCCTGGGCAACGCACAATCGCGCGATTGCTTCACCGATGCCGGTTGTCGAACCAGTCACTATGACCACCTTGTCTTTCAATTGCATGGCAGTGGCTCCTGATCGTGAACGCCTGATTTTAGCCAAAGAGACCGGAGACCTGGTTCCGGAGGCCGGGGGCCAGAATAGCTTGATTCTGTTAAGAGGGTTTGAGGATCGCCTTTAGAATCTCGCCGCTGTGCATGGTTTCAAACGCGGTGTGCCAGTCTTCGAGTTGCCAGATGCCGCCGATGATCGGATCGAGATCAAGTAATCCTTCGCTGAGCAGGCGCAGGACGCGCTCCCACGTGGGCCAGTTGTGGCTGAAGCTTCCTTGGATGCGAATGTTCTTTTGAACGATCGGATCGAGTGAGAAATCGAGCGGTTGTGGCCCCCAGCCGACTTTTGATATCCAGCCGCCGGGGCGCACGATGTCGATGGCCTGTTTGAGTGTTGCAGAAACGCCAGCGGCGTCGATCGCGCCATCAGCACCGAGCCCGTCACTTGCATGTGCCCAGTCGGTGGCATCGGAGATGATCGATTCACAGCCATATTTTTTGGCGATGTCCAGCCGATTCTGATCGCGCTCCAGTCCGACCATTGCGACAATCCCACCGCACAATTTGGCCATCACGGCACACAGGATGCCGATCGGCCCTGGCCCGAAAACGACAATCCGGTCGCCGGGGCGAATGTTCGCATTCACGATCGCTGCACTGTAAGCCACGCAGCACGGCTCGGTGAGCGCTGCTTTTTCCAGCGACAGGTTAATCGGCACCTGGTGAAGACAACGCGCAGGAACACGCACATAACGTGTCATCGCGCCGTCAACGCCATAGCCGTATCCTTTGCGCGTAGGGTCGAGGTTGTAGTTCCCTTCGCGCGACATTGGATTGTTCAGGTCGATGACAGCGGCAGTTTCACTCACCACGCGATCACCCTCGCGCCATTGGTCGACTTGCTTGCCGACTTGCCTGACATGTCCCGCGAATTCGTGCCCCAACACAACCGGATAGTTTACCGGCCAGCTATGGTCTGCCGTCCACTGATGCAGATCACTACCGCACACGCCGACCGAATCGACTTCCAGCAACACGTCTTCTTCGCCGATTGTTGGTTCGGAAATGCTGCGAAGCTCGACGCTGTGTTTTTCTTGTGCGTAGTTCACAACAGCTGGCATGGTCATGATAGTACTCCTTGGAACATTTAGGAAAGTGACGCAGTATTTCCTATATTCATCGCAACAAACGGATGTGTCTTCTTTGTAGAGCCGCGACCAGTGGTCGCGGAATGGTATTCAAATCGCAGTGAAATCTGTTTGATCGATACAAAGACGAAGACCGCGACAGATGGTTCCGTCTTTGAATACAGTTGTTAGTGGTCTCCACACAACCACTGCGTCAAACCTGCGTAACACTTATTTACGTGGCTCAATCGCTACATCGCCATAAGCGTGAACCTTGTCACAAATCAGCTTAAGCGACCCTTCCACATCACCATCAGCCGTCTTAAATGCATCGGCATCAATCGTCAGTGGGGCACCAAGCACCACCAGCGGTGCGCCGTACTCCGGCGTCTGTGCCGCTTGCTCAATGGACAGCCCACCAACCGCCTGCACCGGCACGCCGACTGCATCGACCACTGCCTTGAGCTGGTCCAGCGGGCTGGGCATGCGCTCGCCACGCGCCGCGTAAGCTCGTCGCTCGTCGTATCCAATGTGATGAATGATGTAGTCACAGCCGAGATCTTCCAGCCGCCGCGCGCCGGCTACCATGTCCGCGCTGGCCAGATTGTCGCCCATCACCTGAATATTAAAATCCTTGCCGGCATTGATCACCTCGTGAATCGTTGCATCATGCGCCTGCGACATGACAACCACGTGTGTCGCGCCTGCTTTGAACATCACCTCCGCTTCAAGGTACCCGCCGTCCATGGTCTTGAGATCCGCAACAATCGGCACGTCCGGCCAACGATCCCGCATCGCGCGAACCCCGGCCATGCCGTGGGCAAGAATCAACGGCGTGCCGGCCTCCAGCCAGTCAACACCCGCGCGCAACGCCATCGCCGCTGTCTCAACCGCTTCATCAATGTCGATCACATCCAACGAAATCTGCACGATCGGTTTCAACGGCACCTCACCAAGTTCAAGTTCCGGAAGATTTTGGCATTACCCACAATAATCACAGGCTGTTGCATACAATTAACGATTATATATAATTGTGTTTATGCGTCAATTAGAAAAGGGTTTGTTGTCGGGTCAGGTGTTGCCGAGTACGCGGACGGAGCATGTCTATCGGCATTTGAAGGATGCGATTCTGGCTGGTCGGATTGCGCCCGGTCAGCACCTGGTGACGCAGCAGATTGCCAATCGGCTTAATGTCAGTTTGACGCCAGTGCGCGAGAGTTTACGGGCGCTGGCCAAGGATGGGCTCGTGCGTTTTCGGCCGCATCGCGGCGCGGTGGTGACTGAGCCGGACCGGGCGAACTTTGTTGAGCTGTATCAGGTTCGGGCTGAACTTGAACAACTTGCCACTCAGCTGGCGGCGGAACGTCTGGACGATCGTGATTTTGATCTGCTCGACCGAACGCTTCACGTGGGTGATGACTGTGTGGCCGGGCGGCGCGAGCCTGATGATTGGCGCGAGGCGGACGACACGTTCCACCAGACGATTATCCAATGTTGCGGCAACAGCCTGTTGATTGAAATGTTGTCCGGCTTGCAGGATCGCATTCAATTGCATCGCCTGGCGTATTTCACGAACGTCGATCGTATCGTCCAGTCGCTGGCGGAGCATCGGCAGGTTGTCGAAGCACTGCAAAGCCGATCATCCGACGCGGCGAAGAAGATGTACGATCATCTGACCAGCTATCTATATCCGACGAATGATTAAATTTACCCGACAAAACAAGATGAACTGCCCGAGCATTGAACTGTAGCGATAAAGCAATGAGAAAGAACTGAAGGTTCTCCGGTGTTTTGTGTGGTCAACTGGGTGATTTTTTTTTTGAGGACCACTATTCGCGGGGCAAGTCCGGCGTATAAGTTTGTTTGAATATCAACTCGTTGACAGGCTGCGCATTAGACTTCAACGGACTCTTCATGGTTGACAAGTTTGGCCACTTGGCTGTGAATAGCTTTTATCAGGTCGTTGATAGCCACCGAGTCGAACATACACGCACGGTCCTCGTAGCTGTCGTCACCGATGATGTTTGGCGTTGGGAAGTAAGCGGCATTCGCATTGGCGACACCGGCAATGAATGTCGCATCAAATCCGGAGCGTTCCTTAATCGCGAGGCCCAGTTCAGCAAATGGCTCGCCGCTGATAAATAGCATCGCCATCTCACCTGAAGCGATGCTCTGTAATTCGACTGGAATATGCCGGTCCGGATAGCGATCGCGCTGCTTAGCGTATGAGAGTCGAATTTGTGCGTAGATCAATTCCAGTTTTGCTGCATCGTGGTCAACTTCGCAGGCTGCCTGGTCAAGCAGCGACTTAAGACTTGCCTTGCAGGCATCCACTTCATTCTGAATCGTCTGTAAATCGGCCAAAGGCCGTAAGGGAAGCCGTAGTATTTCGCGGTCAAGACGAAGGGGGGTGCCCGATATATTTCGTGTGTCTTTTAAGGCATCGATCACGCATGCCGCCAGGCGATGGCCAATCGTTTTCGCGCGTTCAAAGGTGCGCCCCTTGATCGGCTTGTTGAGGGCACTGTCGATCGGCGAGTATCCCCCCGGATTAACATCACCGCATGCGCCGTTAAAGAACAGAATGACCGGACGCGGCGTATACCGCTCGTGCAATGCTACTCGCATGTATCCGGGATAGTCAGCGGTGACCAGTGTGTTGTCCATCCCCAACGTTGTGGGGTGACATCCGTGGTTTACGAAAAGGCCTTGCATGATGCCATTACTCGCGTCGACGAAACTGACAGCCTGCACGGAGCGGTCAACAATTCCCGCAACCGGGTCGCGCCGATTCTCACCAATGGCTTCAATCTGGCTTTGTCCGTAATGAAGCTGGACTGAAGTGCAAGCGTCACGGGCCTTTGCTGCCGTATTGACTGTTCTTGTAATGACATCTTCGCGCCATTGACAATTTTCGACGAAGTCACTTTTCAGTGACGGTGCCGAGTGTGTATGCGTGGCCAGTAAGGCAATCTTTGATGTGTCAACACCGGTAATTTCTGAGATGCCGTGACGGACGTTATCGACGAATGATTGATCGAAGTCCAGAACATCGAGGACGCAGATGACAGCCTGCTGCTTCGAATCATCAAGAAATACCGCCGCTGCATACAACGGATCGTGTACCCCTGTTGACATTCTCGGAGCGTAACCTGCCAGTTCAAGTTTGTTCTGGATGTCGAGCGTGATTTCTGAAAAGCCGGCACGAAGATTATTGTCATTTGTGCGCATCTGTATGTTCCTGCATCTGGTGGTTATTCCGCTAATTATTTTGCCACCAGCGCTCCCGGATCGGCCTTTGAAAACACTGTTATGTTTTGAAAAAATGCATAGCACCTGGCGGCCTGCAATACACGCGGACTGTTTTGCAGCAGGAATGAGCTGTTATGGCGCATTTGCTTCGAGGACACGCAACAGGTTTAAGCCGATGATCTGTCGGATCTCGTCATCGGTTAAGCTGCGCATGACTAGGCCGACGGTGTAAAGAGGCCAATTTGTCCAGGCCAGTGAATTGGTGTCCTTGGGGTCGGCTGAGATGCGTGCAAGTTCGTTTACACCCCAGCCCCCGGGCCATTGGCGGTCGAAGACGCCGCTTGGGAACTGTTTGAGTTGCGGCAGTGCGGGGTTCCTGCAACTGTTGTCGGTGCCGATTGCCACATGCCGTGCGCCCACGATTTTCACCGCGTGCATGACGTGATCGAGCAATGTATTAAGGTTGGCATCATCACCGAGAAATGACGGCAGACCGACAATTCCGACCAAGCCGTCGGTCTCTGCAATGGCTTTCATTTCCTCGTCGGAGTTGTTGCGATGATGGTTGAACAATTCGTAACATCCGGCGTGGCTGGACATGATCGGCTTGGTCGAGGCTGCTGCGGCTTCAAGGACCGTTCGCTTGCTGGAATGTGGCACGTCCACAATCAAACCCACACGGTTGAACTCCGCAACAACCTCGCGCCCGAAATGGCTGAGCCCGCCGTCTTCGATTCCCCCGTCGGCGACGGTGTTGCGCCGGTTGTACGTCAGATGGCAAAGGCGAAAGCCAAGTTGATGCCAAACCTTGATGCGAAACAACTCATCGTCGGCATCGGTCATACGGCCGGGAAGCGGGGGAGAATTGGCGCTCCACACGATGCCAAAGCGGCCTTGCGCCTTGCCTTCTTTCAGTTCGTCGGCGCTGGCGGCTTGGAATAGATGCTTCCGGAACGCTCGACAATTGAGCACAAATCCGCTCATGGCAGCCACATCGGCTTCGAGGTGGTTCATCCCCGCAATTGTGGCCGCACCCACGGTCTGCACCATGCCATCAAGGCCCGAAGCCTTGAGCGCCGCAATGAAGGCCTGCCCCGGCGCGCCGCCTGGTTCTTCGGCGGCACTGGTCTGCTGAATCCAGACGCTGCGCATGTACGCTTCACGCAGACCCACATTGCCATCGATCAGTGCATTGTGTTTCGCGACGGACGCGTCCGACCAGATGCGGGGCAGGAAGCCGAATGTATCCAGCGCCAGTGCGTCGCGGTGCAATTCCAGTCCGTGCTGCAGTTGCGATTCGGTTGGCCGCAGAACTTCGAGCCCCGCTCTCCAGGGCTCATCCATGTAGGCGTAATTCTTCGTGATGGTGTCAAAGTATTGCATGGTCTTTCGGCGGTGAGGAGCATCTGTTTGCGTGTGGTTTACCCCGCTGTCTTCACTTCATGATGCGCGCGGCGGCGACGATGTGACGTTGACTCGGCGTGGTCAAGGCGATACCTGAATAACATTGAACGTCCCAAGCGGGCCGGGCGCCGTCGGCGTCAAATCACCGTCGAAGGGGAAGATGACGGCCGTGTTGTCATCCGGCTCCAATATATCCAATATCGACGGAACGAAGTCTTCCTTGTAACGGACAATGTTGGATACCTTCAGAAGATCAATCGCGCCGTCAAAGTCCGGACCAAACGTCAGATTCGTTGGTGAGCTTGCCACAACCTGGTTCGCGTACGTATACGCGTTAGATTGGCCTGATTTACCGTTGATAAAGATGCGCCCGATCAGGTGGGGCTGGATGACCCGCTTGGCACTTGCAACGTCTTCGATGCCCCACGTCATGGCAATGTGAACCCACCGGCCTTTTTCAAACAGCGCGCGCCGATCAAAGTAAAAGTGTTTGGGAGTCGAGGCGCCGATTGCCGCGGGAATCTTCCCGCGAAGCATGCGCGAGCCGACAGATTTGCTGGCCGGCCATACGTCCTTGCTCACGTCGATGGGGTGGAACAGGCTCCAGCCCAACGTCCCGTCAGTGGTCATCCGAAACAGCGTTCTTATACCGGCGGGGTAGAGTTCAAATGTACTCCAGCGTGGTTGGAAATAGAACTCGATTGTGCCTTTTTCACTGGGGAACGGCCCATCCGCCAGCGTCAACGTGCGAGCGCCTGTAAGCAGTAGGGCCTGGCCGCCGGGCTCTATGCCCGGAACATATTGCTGGCCGGTGTCGGGTGTGAGTGGATATATGAAGTCATCAACGGGTTTTTGATACATGTCCGGTTCAAAGTAAGAATTCGGATCATCGACCGCGAAGAATGGTGGAATGTCCGATACCGCCACCATCTGGCAATCGACCGGCCGGAATGACCACAACCCCGATTGTCCAAGCGGCAGGTCCACCCAACCATGATGAGCGGCTCCCGACTGATACGGATCGCCATTTGGAAGGAATAACCTGGCTGTTCCTTCGAAGAAGATCTGTGGATCCTGCCGATCAGCCGGCACGTTGAAGTAGTACCGTGAGGCGGGGGTTCGGTATGTGGGGGACGGCCACCAGTACCGCGGCGCGTAGATTACCATGCGTGTCGCAGCAGAGGCGACAACGACCGTTTCGCCTGTATGCACAGGTTTGATCTGATAACTGCCGGCATCGGCATCAATCGGAATCAGAACGTTGAACGCATTACCGTAGACACCGCTACCGCCGTAGACTTCTTTCGTCGTGGCCGTAATCTGCATTAGATTGGTAATCTGCCCGTCGCGATTGGCGCGCGGTTCGACCTGATGGATTTCAAGATTGCCGCCAACCTTACGGGACGTGGTACGAACCTTCAGACGAATGCTTTCGCCTTCGTTCTTGGCCACAATCACGCTCACCGGCTGTTCCATGTCTTTGAACCCGGCCCACGCGGCAGGGGCGGTAGTTGATGTGTCGTTGATCAGGTTCAGAGCAAAGAGGATGCCGCCGGACTCGAAGTCCGCTTGCGATGCAAAAATCGACGGCGTGGCGGCGGCGGTTTGCGAAACGGCCAGAGACAGCATCTGCGGGATCGCGGCATCCGAGCTGCGATCGTAGAGGAACTGAGCGACCTGCCCGAGTTTGAACCGACCGGGGTTCGCTAGCCCGATGCGCAGGTCCCACCAATATTTCGATAGCGCTTCAGCCATCTCTTCCGCGCGCCGGATGCGTAAGACCTCTGACGCATCGATCAGCGATCCGACATCCGATGCTGACTTGTACACCGTTGAGCTGTATGGGCGGTCCTTCGTCAGGCGGATGACACTGTTCGCGTCATACAGAACGTCGATCAGTTCCTCGATTCCTGCACGCAACTGTGGATCCCATGTCAACGAATAGGCCTGAATCATATGATTGAGCAGCACCAGTTGGCGCCAGGCGCTGGTGCCTTGAATCGCGATGACGGTATCTTTCCATTGGATTACAACATCCGCGGCCCGGCGATACCCATGAAGGTAATAGTCGTAGAGGAATTGATTCAGATCGCTGCTTGTGGACATCTCCGAAGCGCTCGTGTCTTCCCAGTAATACGGGTAGCGATCGTTAAACGTATCAGAGGCGATGTTGAAATAGCCCTTGGTTTTCGCCGTGCTTCCCCAGTGAGAGATGCAGTTATCCATGAAGGAGCGACTGCTTTCGCGGATAAATTCGCCGATCGTAGCATCGCCGCTGCGCGCATAAATTCGCCAGAAATTGGTGCGCAGCGCATAAGCAAGTCGATAGCGAGCTGATATCGGAAGCTCAGAGCCGACGTAGTAGTGCGGCCCCGCAAAGTAATCAACGAAACCGTACTCGCCCTGATCGTCAATACTGTTCATCCACTGCTGGACGACCGTATCCAAAAATGCTTCGGCTTCCGGGAAGCTGGTTGGATCGCGGGGGCTTAACGATCCCATGGCCTTGCTTTCAGTCAGCCATGCTTTGTCGATCATCGCGACAATGGGGTCGGCGGCGGACCCGATCGTTCCGGCCAGCGCCGCGCCGGGTGCTACACCATTAAACGGTACAAGGCGCAGTTCATGCGTCTTCGCCCAGCCCAACGCGTTGCTCGGCTTTGCAGACACTGCCGCTTGCTCTGCTGCCGTGAGCCAGCCGCCTTTGTTCCAACGGCTTGCCAGGGCCGGGCCGCGAAAATCCAGCGTCTCGCCCGCACGACTGCTGAACAGTTTTAATGTCAAAAGTCCCGCCGTTGTGTAAAACTCTTTGGGATGTTGGCGAGCCGCGTCCTGACAGGCAATCCCCAACCCCCGGTTGACACCCACCAGCGCAGCCCAGTCGCCGCATGCAGTCCCTTCGGCGACCGTCACCGTACCTGATGTGCGCTCATGTTTAATTGCATAGTGAGCAACGGTACTGCCGAATTGCGGGTATTGGTCCTGGATCATCCATGCGGCATCATTGGTCTGATCCAGCGAAACCTGTTGATAGTTGCTCGCGTTGTCAGGAGATGTTGCGAACAGGGCCACGGGAGTCGCGGCGTTTTCAATCACCCAGTCCCAGCCGACCTCCTTAAGCCACAGTTCATTCGTGTCACGCGTGAGAATCAGGGTGTGTGTGACATTGGCAACCGCCGACGCTGCTTGCAATTCGACGCGGGTGATGTGTCGAGCGATGACTTCGCCGGTGGAGGTTCGATAGTCACCTTCGAACCTTACGCATGCCGCAACTGGTCCGGACGATTCGACGACCATCGTTTCGCCATTGTCTGAGGCACTGGCGACGCGGTCATTTTGATCGATAACGTACAGGCCGCGACTGGTTCCGGCAGACGCAACCAATACGCCGCCAACTAAGATGCGCTTCACCGGTGACGAGCCAATGCCCAGTTCATAACTCGCGTGTGCGTTGGTGAGCGTAACCGTTTGTGTTCCCTGCGTAACAATCACTGGTGAAGGAGTGATCGCGGGAGGGTTCTGCGAAACTGTCACCTTGCAACCATCTTCCGGTAAGACGCACGCATCAAAACGCACCCACTTGACTGATCCCTGATCCGACCAACGGGCGGCAATTTCCTTTTGCGTCGGAATTTCAGTGCCTGCGTCATTCACGAGACGCAGGCTCGCCATGTCCTCGTCCCAAAAAGTTCCCGCGGGAAACGGCACGCCAAAGGTCACCGGATGGAGAAGCGTTGGATCGTTTCCCGGCGGCACATCCAGCTGAACTGGTATAGGCATTTGATTGGTTGGCACCGGGAGCCTGGGGTTCGAAACAAGAAGTGTTTCGACTGCCCCCAGCTGCTGAGTGTTGTGAAATAGCTGTACGGTCAAACGAGCATTCTTGATTCCTTGGGCACGAAGATCGATCTTAAGCAGGGCGCTCGTTCCAAGTATGTTGAAGTTGACAGGCGTCAGTGCAGCCGTTTGATCGATATTAAAAATTGAGACGCGCAGCGAGGTCTCTGTCAGTGGAATAGCTCCGACATCAATGCCGACGAGTACCTCGATGAAACGGTCTCGCGGGCGCCCATCGGGGTTAGGAACGATCAAGGTCAGCCCGTTGCTTGTGGCAACGGGAACTTGCTCCTGGCGGCTGATAAGTCGTTCTGCCAGTGGCGAAAACTCCACCGTCACCAGGTCTGCCACAGCCGGCGACACAAGAGAGGGCAAGAAGATCGCCAGAACCGATCGAAAAAACAGACCGCTCATGATTTCAACTTTCTATTGATGCTGTGGGAACGGGATATATATACGGTTAGCGGAACGTACCGTTCTGATAGTATTTGTTGTCGTTGTTGAAGAACCACACACAACTCTCCCCATAGCCTGAGGCGCCCGGTCCTGTACTCTCAACCGCACCGTCTTTACGCACGTAGTTCATTGTTTCGCCTACGTGGCGCCACGCCCACTGCGGCTTGCGCGTTGACTTGGCTGCTTGCTTGTATTGAAACCAGTTGTCAGCAGGCGCCATGAGCAGCGGCTCGGTGTTGTTCAGCGTGTTATTCCAGATTTCCGAAAGTATGACCTGTGCCGAGTCGGCTGTTCGCCCCAGGTGGCCGTTAAGCCCGTTGGCATAAGAGCCAATCCCGGAGACATCCCATGCGATATAGATGTTCATGGCATACCCGCGTGAACGGGCGCTGGTCGCGTTTGGTTCTCCGGAAGGGCAATGAAAAACAGTGGTGCCGGTCCATGTTTTACCGGTGCCATCGGCTGTGTCGAAAGTGCAGTTGATATAGGTGGCAATCTGTGCGTCCCATGCCTGGTAGAACGCATTCTGATTTGTCGGCCATGCCGTCAACTTATCGTCCCAGTCTTGAGCGTACATGTGCGTTGACAGGCCGAGTTGCCGTAAGTTGTTTGCGCAGGAAATCATTTGTGCGGACTTGCGTGCGCCTTGAAGGGCCGGCAGCAGCACGGAGATAAGCAGGGTGACGATGGATATAACAACCAGCAGTTCGATCAGTGTAAAACCGTTTATCTTCGCGTATCGATTGATGGTCATCTTCATCCCCCTGTCTCGCTCTGAGGCGATTCGTCAACAGGTGCCCCTCGGTGGATCGGAACCAATTCATCGAGGTCGGCCGCTTGAAGTGATTCCAATACGTTGTCTGAAAAAACCATGGAATTACGAATGACGATCTGAGGCAGCAACTCGACCCCGGTGAACTGCTGGCTGCGGTTATGAATTGCGGTCAACAACAACTCGGCTACCTGCTTCCCCGCCATCTGCATGGGTTGGTGAATTGCTGTCAGTGGTGGGTCGGCATAGGTAGGGGTCGGGAAGTCTGTGCCGCCGATGACACCAACGTCTTCCGGAACGCGCAGGCCATGCTCCCGAAAAGCGCGAATTGCGCCCATCGCAAGATAGTCACCGGTTGTGACCACCACTTGCGGGGACTTATGGTCCTGAAGGTGGGCAGCGATCACATCGTGGCCTGACTGTTCGTCCCGTTCAGCACAGTGAACCATCTTCAAGGTTTCGTACGTACCGTCGGCTTCGAGATACCCGTGCTGCAAACCGGCAAACAATTGCAGATGCGAGTGGTGACCGGGTCTGGCGCAGTTGAGTTGCAGGACGTCAGTGATAGATGCCCGTCCCAGCAGGTGGCCGATGGTGTAGCCGGCGCGCCAGAGGTTGATCGACACGAAGTTATGGTGAGTGGTTGCGGTAATCGACTTGATGGAAACCCAGGGAATTCGACGCTGGTCAAGTGCCTGCGCCAGCATTCCGGCGCCCGGATAGCCTCCCGGTAGTACGGCTCCGGCTACCTCGTGATGCAAGTTGCCAATGACATCCCTGGCCCATTGTTCCACTTGTCCGTCTGGGACCGGCGCGTGAGGCAGGCGGGTCGGCTGGTAACCTTTGTCTAAGAGTGCGATGTCAACGCCTAGCAGGATTTGCCCCAGCCAACTCGGCGCGCCTTCAACCGCCAGATGGGCCGACGGTGCAAACATCACGATCGATCGGCCATGCTTCGCCGGTGTCCGTGCGGTAATGATCGTGCCCACGCGCGGTTGCCGTTCGATTAGATTTTCTGCTTCCAGCAGACCCAGCGCGTCATGGATGGTCTTGCTGCTGACATTAAAGCGAGCAGCAAGCTCGCGCGTGGTTGGCAATGTGTGACCGATATGACACGCATCCGACGCAATGAATTGGCGTAATTCGTGAGCCACCATATGGCTGCGACGAGCACTTCGAGGCGTCAACTTGGTTTTTCTGGTTTCTATTGTGGACATCAGTTTAAATCAGTATGAAATTAAGCTGTCAGAGAAAACTTCCGTAATTTTACTTAATAAATAGAATTTGTCAATATCAAAAGCATGGTTGATAAAAAGCCTATGCAATATTAATATTGCTTTCAATAAGAATATGGAAATCAATAATGCATCAGTCGCTGCATATCGCCATCAATGGACCGACCGTCATCAGCAGTGCCGTAGAAAGACCAAAGGTCATGCATCTGGCGCCGAAACTGTATCGGTGTGATCAGAACCGACTGCTGCTCACCATCGGCAAGGACCGAGACTGCATCGATCATCAGCGGATCAGTCTCATCAGTGAGGATGCCGGCGCGACTTGGCGTGAAGATCATTCGTTGCCAGCGTTCCAGTCCTTCGGGCCTTTTCCCATGGTTCGAATGTCCAACGGCACGTTGATGATGATGCACCGCAATGCCTTCGCATCAGATGAGGCGAATATCTTTCTCATTCCGACCTGGTATTCGCAGGACGGTGGCCGTTCTTGGGGGCGGATGCAGCTTGCTCGAATGGAGAATCCGTTCGCCGAGTCGATGAACATTTATGATCCGCCGGCGTGGTGGTTGCAGCAATATTCACAATTACGCGATCCGGACCCGACCAAGGGGCATGTGTTGCATGAACCACCGGTGGATCTCAAACCGCTTTTGGAGGAGTTGGGTTATCTCCGCACACCTGCTATCTGGGATGCCATCGAAATTGAACCCGGCCGGTTGCTGGGCCTGATTCAGCAGGGCATCACGCGCGAGCCAGCGGGCATTCTTGCGGTCGAGTCAACGGACGAAGGCCATACCTGGCACAAGCCGCGGATTGTAGCCCAGGTCGGTCAGCATCATCTGGTGGACTACAAACTGAAATTCAACATCACGCGGAACGCGGACGGGTTTTCCGAACCGTCAGTCACACGCCTCCCCAACGGCGAGTTCTATATGGCCATGCGATTGGGTAGTTGGCATCCACTCTATAGTGCACAAAGCCCCGATGGCAGAACGTGGTCAGACGCGCGCCGACTCCCGATTCATGGGATCAAGCCAACTGTATTAAGTCTGAGCAGCGGTGTACTTGCCTTGCTGGCCGGGCGACCGGACCTGACATTGAATTTCAGTATGGATCAGGGCCGAACGTGGTCTTACCAGATTCGGCTCTTCCAGGACGACTGTCCGCCGCTATCGACTCATCACAATGCAACGATGGTAGAAATAAATCCCAACCAGATACTTCTTATGCATGATGTAGGACGGTGGCGATCTGGTCGTCCGCCAGGCCCGGACAATCAAGTACTCGGATATATCATCGAGATTGAATATGCCACATGATACGCCGATGCTTCAGGAAAGTACGTGCGCGAGTTCTGCTCGGCGACGTATTGATGAGATTCAAAATGACTTTGGCTTATCGGGTATTGAAAAGCAACTCGTTGTCGTGTTAATTCGACGGCAGGATACAGGGCTGCGACGCCATTGACTGAATCCCCACCTCTAAATTTATTGATCGTGCAGACAGGTCGGCCCAGTGCTAAAGTCGCGCAAGCTGTTGGCGGTGATTACGATTTATTGTTTCGCACGCAACTGACAGCGGCAGATACAGATGTGAAATGCGCAACATGGAATGTCTGCGACGTGCCTCATTATGGAGTTCCACATGCGGCTCAGTATGACGGTATTGTCATAACAGGCGCTGCCACAATGCTCAGCGATCCGCCGGCATGGACCGCGGATGCCTGCGCGTTAGTTCGGCAAGCGATTGACTGCCAAACCCCGCTACTGGGCGTATGCTTTGGGCATCAGCTCCTGGCTTATGCGGTTGGCGGGCGGGTCGGCCGCAATCCACGGGGCTGGGCGGTGGGGTGCAGTGCTTGCGAAGTGCATGCGGGCGATGATCCTCTGCTAAGTATTTTGCCCCGGCGGTTCACCACGTTGCTATCACACCGCGAAGTGGTGCTGACAGCGAGCGAGCATATCGAGGTGCTCGGTAGTGCCATACACGATCCACACCATGTAATCCGCGTTGGTGACTGGGCGTGGGGGGTGCAGTTTCATCCAGAGTTCACTACCACGATCATTACTGCGATCCTACGGGAGCGGGCTCAGATATTAGATGAGGTAATGGGCTTGGGCTATGCGAAGCATCAAGAGCGCAACTTGCAGCCGGCACGGCCAGCGACCCTGCTGTTAAATCAATTTGTCCAACTGTGTCGTCAAAAGACGACCACCGTATGATGTCGCGGATCAAATTCGACGCTGTTCCAGACTTCACCAAATTGAATTGTCTCTTTTCTGGCGTAATTGTGCGAGCCTGTTCGGCAAACTCTTCACTATCATGTTCTCCGAATATGGTAAGAACCCGGATGCTGTTCACGTCGCGCAACAGACAGGGCTGAATTGCTTAGAGCGTGTTCTGTATTTTGCGCGAGTATACGGATTGACCTTCCGGAGACATCTCGGCGTGGAATCATGACGATTATTGAGGTGACCGGTGAAGAGGGGGCTGATTTTCACCAGGTTGATATATGCTGAAACAGAACTCCGGCATTTCATTCATGGCTGTCCGTTTTACATCCGGAGGTTTCCGGGTTAGTCCTGCTACTTCCCTTCGGTGACATTGCCTGAACTGACGAAGCCTCTCTTGGCACTGGGACCAGTCACCTGGCAACGGGATATTGCCATTAGCGTATCGGGACGTTGGACTAGTTGACTTACCTGTTTTCAGACAAGCAATTTGGCCGTGATACATTGATCTTCGGAGAAGGCCGATGGATTTAATTCGACATCGTTTAGCTCTTCCCCGTGTTTTGAGCACGTAACGATTGTAAAATTGGGTAAATTGGAAAACGGAAAAGCGCCATTCTGCATCTTCATGTTCACGCAAAGTGTGGGCCCGGACCTTATCAAATAAATTTCGTTTACATTCTGTCGCGAACGTTTGGTTTTGTTCAGTTCTTCATTTGGTCGGAATTTGATATTGACAAATCATGTATCGGTAGGTCATGATTAGGGGGGTTGATACTGGGGAAGCCTTTCTCACCTTCTGTTCCGGGTGAAAGCGAAAGTTGCTTCAGGGATTGAAGACACCAATGCAGACAAGATTTTTCTTGATCCGAAGTTGCTTTGCGTCAATCCGGCGCTGTGTTTTCAGTAATTTTTTGATTGTTGGTATTTTTATTAATGGTGAGCGTTCGCTTATCGCCAGGGCAGTTCGCGAACTGTTGACTGTAAACCGATTGCGACTGCGGCAAGATGCTTGCGAGATTGCGATACGGATTGCGCAGGTGAGACTTTAATGAATGCGCAATACAACTGGGTAGCCTGCGGTAGGCCATTTAGTGTTAGGTCTGGCTGATTAGTACTTTTGATGCAGGGCTGGGACTTGTGACAAAGAACTGTCTTTGTGTGTTACTGATCTGACTTAAAGTTCTTTAACCGGGTTCTTGGACAATTAGGTGTGTCGGTTGGTACGGCATGATCAACGCGGTGACGATCATCCGGCGCGGTGATAGCGCGCTGAACCGGTATTGATTGATATGGCGCTTTGTGCGAAAGGCGAGGGAATCTGAATGTCATCGAAATGTTCCAAAGCGGGACACGGCATAAGCGAGATTGTCATGTATTCACGAAATGGATTGCAACCATGGTCGGGTTTGACGGATTTGTGGCAGAGGATTCTTCTGCTGTTGCTTGTCGGGATGATTGCCGCACAGGGGTATGCGCAGAGTGAGGCGATCGATCGTTCGGTCGACTATCTGGCCCAGTCTCAAAACGAAGACGGCTCCTGGTCGGATGAGGCTCGCGGCCGTGTAGATACGGTTGAGGTGTTTCGTTCGCTTTTACCCGTCAGCAGCGACGTAGATCCACAGGTACTCAATGACGCGCTCAACTTCATCAATGCCTTATCCGCTACGGACAACGACAAGCTGGCTCGACGGTTGACGGTGTTGACCAACAGCACCGTTGATACAACCGGCGACGTGTCCAGCCTGGTCGCTGCACAGAATGCTGACGGTGGATGGGGCTTGTCCGGCAAGAAGCAGAGCGACCCACTGGACACCATGCTGGTCGTCGATGCGCTGCTGACTGCCCAGGTTGATAACACTGAGTTGTTTGAATCGGCCAGAGACTATTTGATTTCATCTCAGCAGTCGGATGGCTCATGGCTGTTTGCTGATGAACAGAGTCCGTCGGACGTGGCACGAGCGGCGCTTGGCTTAATTGCTCTGAAAGACCTGGAAGGGGCGGAGTTCAGTAACGCGGCTCTGGCAAACGCAGTTACCAGCACCGTTGCATTCCTTGATGGCAAACACGATGGCAGTGGCGGTTACGGCCAGCTGCTTGATACGGCGTACGCCTATCTTGCCCTGCTGCGCGTTCGGCAGCCGGCGTTGCTGCAACCCTCCTTAACGGTATTACTTGAAGCACAGCAACAGAATGGCTCGTGGGACGACGACGCTTACGTGACGGCGATCGTGCTTCGCGCGCTGGTTGCGATTCAGCCGCCTGACCTTGGCGATCTGCCGGACCTGGAAATGACGGCGGCCGGCATCGCGTTTGATCCCGTCGCTCCCACGGCCGGCGAGGTTGTTGCCGTCACCGCGACCGTATTTAACGGTGGAACGGCTGAGGCAACGAATGTTTCCGTCGAGTTTTTCATTGGTGATCCGCGTCTTGGCGGCACGCCGATCGGCGCTGCTCAGACTATTGCAAGTATTGCCTCAAGCGGGTCGGCACTGGCCACCGTCAACTACGACACCACCGGTGTCCTGACTGACCAGCAGATTGTCGTGTTTGTCGATCGCAACAACGCCATCCGGGAAAGTTCGGAAGTCAACAACGCGGCCGCGAAGGTGCTGTCCGTTAATGCGGATCCTGATATGGCCATCACGGCGGCGGACATCACTGTTTCCAATGAGACGCCGCAAGCGTTCGAACGTGTGACCATTACTGCCCAGATACAGAACCTTGGCGGTGCGCTAAACGAAAGCTTTGTTGTTCGATTCCTGGATGGAACGGAAAAGTTAGCTGATATCGCCATGACCGGGATTGGCGCAGGTGCGAACGCGACAGCCATACTGACCGCGGGTTTTGCGGAAGGCAATCGAACCGTCACTATCGAGATTGACCCGGATGATCAGATCACCGCGGAAACCAACCGTGGGAATAACAATGCCGGCAAGGCGATCGTTGTTGCCACGCCGCCATCAAGTCCGCCTGACCTGGTTGTTGAAGCGGTGACGGTCGACCCGAAGGCAGTGATTGACGGTCAGGCGGTTGATATCACCGTCAGCGTGATCAACCAGGGTGGCGATGCGGCAGGCGGCCCGCTTGACGTATCGCTGACCGCCAACAGCGCCGCGTTGCACACCTTCAATGTGCCGGACCTTGCCGGTGGCCAGCGCGCGGTGTTGACGTTCCAGACATCCTTTACAGCCGACACGTGGGACATCACCGCGACGGCTGATTCCGGTGGAGTAATTGCGGAAAGCAATGAAACCAACAACCAGAAGAGCGCCGCGCTGACCGTTGTTTCAACAGCAAGCGATCCGGATTTGCAGTTCAGTTCCTTTGAACTATCCGTTTCTTCCATCGATGCCGGCGAGCCGGTCACATTGGCCGCCGTGATTGCCAATAGCGGGACGATCGCGGCAAACAATGTAGTGATCCGTTTTCTGGACGGGGAGACCCAGCTTGAGCAGGACATCACTTTCGCCTCGCTGGCCGGTGGGCAGCAGGCGAACATTCAAGTGGAGCATATTTTCGAAGCCGGGTCACGAACAATCACGGCGGTACTTGACCCGACAAATGCTGTCAGTGAAACCAGTGAGACCAACAACTCGGCATCGGCCGCATTGTCTGTTCGCCCGAACACCGGCACGCCGGACCTGACAATTACCGCCGCAGACATTGCTTTCTCCAACGAGTCGCCGGAAGCATTTGAAGAGTTGACGATCACCGCGCGCGTTTCCAATGTGGGTGATCTGGTGGCGGAGAATGTGGTCGTTCGTTTTGTGTTGGGCACTGAAACGTTGACAGAAATGACGCTTTCCGGCGTGAACGCGGGACGAACCAACTCCGCGGTGCTGACAACGTCGCTTCCGGAAGGAACGCAGACGATCACTGTGGAAGTTGACCCGAGCGGCACGATTGCCGAGTCGGACGAAACGAATAACAGTGCATCGAAGCAGGTCACGGTCGCTGCGCCGCCCGTCAGTCCACCGGACCTCCGGATCGAGTCAATTGTGGCTGACCCGGGAACGCCCATTGATGCCGAGGCGGTTGCTGTCGTTGTTAAGGTGATTAATGTGGGCGGCACTGCGGCCGGTGGCGCATTTGATGTTTCGATTCAGGACAACGCATCGCTGCTGCATACGTTCAACGTCGCGGACCTTGGTCCTGGTAGCAGAGCAACATTAACGCTCAATACATCATTCGTAGCGGGGTCACATCTACTAACAGCAACGGCGGACAGTGGTAGTGTCATTGCCGAGTCTGACGAAGCGAACAATAGTGATTCATTGAGTTTGTCCGTCGCGTCGACCGCTACGCCGCCTGATCTGACTTTTGCGTCATTTGTTGTGACGCCGTCGACGGCTGATGTCGGCAGTCTTGTACAGATCGCGGCCGTGGTAACGAACACCGGCACCACGACCGCAGAGAACGTGGTTGTGCGGTTGACCGCCGATGGCGCGGCGCTCGGTACGGACTTCACCATTGCCAGTTTGGCCGGTGGGCAGTCTTCAACAATCCAATTGACCGAAACATTCACTGCAGGCGTCAAGCAGCTTGCCGCGGTGGTTGATTCGGCAAATCGAGTCAATGAGAGCGATGAGGATAACAATCAGGCGACAGCCGCGTTGACGGTGAATGCCGTCCCGCGCGCGGATCTGACGATTGCTTCGAGCGATATCAGCTTTTCGGACACCTCGCCGCTCCCGGGGCAGGCGATTCAGGTGACCGCCTCCGTGACCAATGCGGGTGATCTGAATGCGTCTTCTTTCAAAGTGCTGTTTACGCGTGGCGATCCGTTTGCCGGTGGGGCGATTCTGATCGAAGAAGCAACTGTCGCCGGCCTTAACGCGGGGCAGTCAACCAACGTCGTGGTCAACTTTGCTGTGCCGGAAGGGGCTCATCGTGTCTTTGTGCTCGTAGATTCGCAGAACGAGGTCACCGAAGCAGCCAACAGCAACAATTTGGCATCAAAGGTCATTCAGACCAGGCTGCTGCCGGACTTGACGGCCTCTGTCGAGTCGATTGTGGTGTCCCATACGGACCTGACCATTAATCCCACCGTTCAAGTGGGCGCCTGTGTTGACAACCTCGGTCCTGGTATTGCTTCGAACATCACTGTTCGACTCATTGCCAACCAGGTGACGGATACGCTTATCGAAGAAAAGACGATCGCAAGTATCTCATCAGGGCAATGTGAACAGATCACATCGCTTTGGCAACCCGCTCCGGGGCCGTATACGTTGCGGCTGGAGATTGATCCGGACAGCTCGATTGTTGAGACGGACGAAACCAACAACAGCATTGAGAAGTCCGTCACCATGATTGGGGCTTCAAGTCTTGTCACGATCTATCAGGTAACAGACGAAGGGCGATTCGAACGCAGCGAATTCGGCTCTTATGAAGAAGTGCTCGTGAATGTGACCATCGCTGACGGGGAAAACAGCACGCAGGTACGACTACTGGATGATACCGGGCAGATTATTCACGTTGCTCGGCAGATAGAAGATGCAACCCTGCCGGCCGGAACGACGGAGCACAATTTCTCCACCTTGAATCGGCTTGCTGGTGACTATTCGATTGAAGTGGTTGTTACCAATACGAGCGGTGTGCAGGTCGAATCCAAACTGTTTCCAATCACGCTGAATCCGACGATCGCGCTGTTTGAGTCCATACCGATTGCTTCGGAGGCCATCATTATTGCCTCGGACACGAAGCAGCAGGATATCAGCGTCAAATTAATTAACGCGTCCAATGTTCCGGCGGTTCTGGATCTGGCGGTGACGGTGAGTGATCCGGGCGACCAGGCCATATTCACCAATTCGTCACAGGTGTCGCTTGCGGTTGATGACCTGGTCACTGCGGTGAATCTTGGTTCGTTTACGCAACAGTTCAATACGGCAGGGGAATACGCGATTGATCTGGTCGTCACTTCAAACAGTGAGTCGGTGGACTCATTTACCGGCAAGTTTACGGTTGTTCCTTCGTTTACTGCTTCCGTTGAGAAGACGGTGGAGCCTGCGGTGATATCGCCGATTGGGAACGGCAAAGTTCGAATCAAAATCCGGGTCGTGCCGGTGCAGGTAGGGGAATGAGATGTTGAATCATCAGGTAGACCTCGGAATGGAGATGCGTCGCATGAGTAATACCCGTACTCAAAATCTGGGCGGTTATGGCCTCGTGAAGCAGTTAGCATTTCTGTTGATGCTGTTGGGCTTCGGGTTCATCACCACGACTGTGACGCACGCCCAGGTACGTACCCCTTGGCAAATGCATCGTGGTGAAGATGTGGTTCACTTCGGTTTTAACTCGCCGGGGCATGGCGACCCGGTCGAGTTCTCGTTTGCGACGATTCCTCCGTCGGACGATGCCGGATGGGAAGACGCGCCGAATGGCGACGTCATTGGTTTTTCGGAACCTTCCACTCTCTGTGGCGTGGCCAGTTGTCGAGACGCCGGGCAGTTCACGTATTTTCAGACATTTCTTCTGATCCCGGCCGGAACAGAGGTGACTGAGTTCACCATTCGCTTTAGTGGTATTGATGACGGAACTGAAACAAAGATATTCAATTCTCTGTTTCCAGATGGCGTGGTTGTGCCCGGAAGTTACGTCGCCTTGGGGGGGAGTGGGACGGCTAACCTTTCATCGCTCGTGGTGGCTGGCGAAGTGAATCGTGTCGTTGTGACACATGTTGACGATTGTTGCGTCAATTCTATTCTCGGGTCGGCGCAAGTTAGTCTCAACGGTATTCTGGTGGATGACACGAATCTTCCTTTTGTCAGCGTGAAGATTCGGGATACCATTCCGAATCAGGATGTCAGCCTGGTGACCGAATCCCTCACCCGCCAGCCTTCCCAGATCATTGACAACGGCGATAATACGACCACCATTGAGTGGAACCTGGGCGTCCTGTTTGGTAACTCCGTTCAGACGCTTGAATTCGATCTGGAGTTGTCCAATTTGATTCCGGGAGAGACGAGACTGGTCAATCACCAGCTGGAATTGGTGACGACTCATGCGGACGGACTGGAAACCACGGAAACACTTGGGCCAAGTTTTGTAGATGTCGGCCCCATCTACGAATTATCAATTGATGCCGATCAGGACAGCTATCTTGTTCCGGACATAGCCAACTTAACCACGGCCTTGAACATTCCAGAAGACCTGACTCGGGTCGTATTGACGGACCAGGCTGATTTTGAAGCCGGCACCTTGAATCAGGTAGACGTGACGAGCCAGCCCGGTCAGGTTCGTCTGGCTGATGACGGCGCCGGCTCGTTTTTCGCATCCGGCACCATCTCGCTGGTTATCGATGCGGGGTCATCCGTCCAGTGGGGCACTTTTGATATCGACGCAAGTGCCGGCGCTGAAGATCGGATTTTCTCTGAGCTTCAGAACGAGATCGTGTCTGATCAGGCGCGTGATGTGTTTGTTTACGACACGTCACAAGATGATGTCTCCGATAGTTGGCGGAGCAATGTAAGCGCTTCGTGGCATCAGGAAGCGGATCAGACCATTGTCGGCAACGCGCTATCGACACTCGACGGGGGCGGCGTTCGAGTTGCCGACTTGCCGGCAATCGGAGCTGATCTGGGAAATCAATGGACGATTGAGGGATGGTGGAGAGGTGAAGGTTTATTCACTTTCAAGGGCTCCTTTGCCGCTAACGCGACGTTCATGATCTACCGATTCGGCAATCAGATTTTTCTGGAACAGTTTGACTTTGTGACGGGTGGCTTCTGGTCGAAGAGTGTTTCATTTACGCCGGACCCGAGCCATTGGCAGCACGTTGCGTTTACATCGGATGGCACAACCGCGACGTTCTATATTAATGGACAGCAGGTCGGGCAGTGGGCCGACTTTCCGGGCGACCTGCCAAGCGGCCCGCTGAGTATTGGTTTTGAGGATGAGGGATTTCTTCCTGTCATATTTGAGCCGGATGCTGTTCCGAGGGCCATAGACGAGTATCGCATTTATGACCGTCCGCTTACCGCTCTGGAAATCGATCGCACACACGATCGCGGCAGGCAGCACCTTTCATCAGATGTGGACCAGGGGTTGGTTGCTTACTGGAATTTTGACGTATCGCCTGCTGATCAGGGCTTCAATCAACTCGGTGGTGAGTTTCATGAAGGACTGGACGCCTTTACCTTTGAAGTGACCCCGCCCGGCCGGATTACGGGTCGAAGTTCGGACACTGACTTTCCACAGAAGGCGATCCTGATCCTCAGTGACGGGGGGTTGGATATCTACGATGCCGTCACCTTTGAATTGTGGATGCGGGTGCTGACCGATCGGCCATACTTGTGGTCCACGGCGGACCAGACACCCACGCAGCTGTTTGCGCGCAACGGCGTGATCTACATCGGCCAGAGCAGCAGTGCGGATGAAGGGCTGGCCATTCTGGATTTTGTGAATGACGAAGCGCGCAATATCACGCCGACCGGTTCGTTTCGCGTGGATTTACCCATCATTGATCGCAACAGCACCCGTGAAGTACTCGACCCGTTCACGTTCGAGCTGACCAGCAGCTACTCGCGTATGCCCATTTCCGGCACCGTTGCCCTGCTCAATGGCCTGGTGAACGATGTCAGTGCGCGAGCCATTGCCGGCGTTGATTTTATCGCGGTTGCAACTGAAAGCGGCTTGACACTCGTGCGAGATGAACAGGTCGTCATGCATCATGAAGATGTCGCGACGCCGGTAAGCCGCGTGACGCTGACATCCAACGACGATCTGTACTTTACAACGCGCACGGGAATAACCGAAGACTCATTGCGCGTGGTATACGACCAGAGCATCGTTTCCGACGGATTTACGTCGTCGACCGCCTACGGGCATGACGGAATCGCGTTGGGAACGACTTCATTTGAAACGAATGAGATTCACGACCTGACATTGGTTGAAGGCGAATCAACAGTCAATGTTGGCGACAACATTTTATATGTTGCCACTTCGGGTGGTGTTGTCGAAGTCCAGGAGTTTCAAGGTAATGAGTCGGCTGGTGTTGGGCGCACGTTCGGCTCGAGTGTGGCCCAGAGTGCGCACGTCGATGTCCCTGTTCTGGCAGGCGACACTGATTTTGCGGTTTCAGTAGCCGTTGATGATGACCTGTTGTGGATCGGGACGCGCGACGACAGCCCGTCAGGTGAAGGCGCTTTGTCCATCGTATCGCGTGCTGATGATCAGTTGGTTAAAGGTGTGAATTCCAGCTCTGACCCCGCGTTACCCTCCACGAGCATGACATCGGTTGTATCGTCACTGATCGGAACGGACAGCGGTGCGATGCTGCTGCGATTGGGATTGATTGATCCCATCATTGTTCAGATGCGCGGTGCATTATTGCCGGGTCAACTGGCTTCCCAACAGTTGATTCAGGTTGATGAATTCGTCGGCGCGCCTGTGCCGGTTGATCAATCCAGATACCTGGAAATCATTGTTACGTTGCAGACAGACAATCCGGCAGTCACGCCGAGTTTGGACGAGATTCGCGTTGGTTACAACGACAAGACGTATCGAGTCGACGTGACGGTTGAAGACACACAGCAGAATCATGTTGCCGACGTCGACGTCATCAATGTACAGTCGATCGACTTTGGCTTTACGCGCTCCGTGCTGGATCGCTTCGCAACGGCGCAGGTCGTTGCCGGCAATTACGTTGCCCGTGCGGACCTGGTTGACTTGACCACCGATGAAGTCGTCGCCACGGCAACCGATCCGTTTGAAGTGCTCAGCACCGCGGAGGGAGAACTCGTTGGCGGGAGCATCGCGACTGACCGCCGTATTTATACCGAGGGGCAGACCGCGACGCTCATCTCAAAAGTCAGCAACGACAGCGAAAATGTCTTGCTTGATGACTTGTCGGTGTCGGTGTCTGTCACAGCGCCGGATGACTCGCTGCTGCAGACATTCCAGTATGAAATTGCAACGCTGCCGGTCGGAAGTGTTCACAAGAAAGATCTGCTGTTTGACATCGTCAACCTGCCTATCGGCACGTATCGCGTTCAGCAGACTGTTACACGGGCTGATGCTTCCGCTTTGGTGAACGAAACCACATTTGAGGTGATATCCAGCATTGATCTTGGCCTGGGCGTGGCTGGCACCTTGTCGGTGGACCCGGCTTCTGTTTCCTTTGGAGACGATATTGACTTTGATCTGTCTGTTCAGAATACAGGCAACGTCGACCTGGTTGATGTTGATCTGGTTGTCAGTGTATTGAACCCGACTTCCTTTGATGTGCTTGAAACATTCACTCAGGCTGCCGGTGATCTGGCAATTGACAGTGACGCGAAGGCATTTACCGTTGACTTTGACGGCGTCTCGCTGAATGCTGGTAGCTATCCGGTGATTCTCAACGCGCAGTTCGACCATGAAGGTCAGCCGCAACAGGTTCCTTTGGATATCGACGGCTTCACGGTGACCAATTCGCCGCCGGTGGCGAATGCCGGGCCGGATCAGTCCGTGGTGCAGACCGGGCCGTCCGGAGCGGCTGTAACGCTTGATGGTTCTGCGTCAACCGATCCGGATTCGACCAACCCGCCGGAAAACGACAACGATATTGCCACTTATCAATGGGCCGAAGGTTCGACGACACTCGGAACAGGTGAAACGCTGGCCGTGACGCTGGGCGTTGGTGAGCACACCATTACGCTGACCGTCACCGATCAGGCCGGCGTCACCGATACGGACACCGTGGTGATTACCGTGACCAATGCGCCGCCGGTCGCGGATGCGGGGGCGGATCAGTCGGTGGTGCAGACCGGCGCTAACGGCGCGACTGTCTCGCTGGACGGTTCCGCTTCAACAGATGCTTCGTCCACCAATCCGCCGGATCTGGACGACGACATTGCGTCATACGAATGGAAGGAGGGTTCGACCGTCCTTGGCAGCGGCGAGACATTAAATGTCCTGCTGGCAGTGGGCGAGCACACGATCACCTTGACAGTGACCGATAGTCAGGGCGCAGCGGATACGGACACGGTTGTAGTCACGGTGACCAACGCGCCGCCGATTGCGGATGCCGGCGAAGATCAATCCATCGTGCAAACCGCTACCAATGGCGCGACCGTCACATTGGACGGCTCGGGCTCGACGGACGCCAGTTCGACCAATCCACCAGAGTTGGACGATGACATTACGTCGTACGAATGGAAAGAGGGCTCGACTGTCCTTGGCAGCGGCGAAACGCTTGACGTACTGTTTGCCGTTGGCGAACACACCATCACGCTGACGGTGACCGACAGCCAGGGGGCCACCGACACAGACACGGTAGTTATCACGGTGACCAATGCGCCGCCGGTTGCTGATGCCGGTGCCGATCAATCGGTTGTACAGACAGCCGCCAATGGTGTGACGGTGACGCTTGACGGCTCTGAATCAACCGATGCCAGTTCGACGAACCCACCTGACCTCGATGACGACATTGCGTCTTATGAGTGGAAGGAAGGCTCTACCGTCCTTGGCGTCGGTGAGATGCTGGACGTGTTGTTTGCCGTCGGTGAACACACTGTCACTTTGACTGTTACCGATACCCAGGGAGCAACGGATACCGATACGGTTGTCATCACGGTTACCAATGCGCCGCCGATCGCTGACGCCGGTACGGATCAGTCTGTGGTTCAAACAGCTGCCAACGGCGCAACGGTGACACTTGATGGTTCGGGTTCCACGGATGCATCATCAACTAATCCGCCGGACCTCGACGATGACATTGCATCTTATGAGTGGAAGGAAGGTTCGACGGTGCTGGGCTCTGGTGAGACATTGGAAGCCTTGTTTGCCGTTGGCGAACACACGGTAACTCTGACCGTGACTGACACCCAGGGTGCGACGGATACGGACACGGTTGTGATCACGATCACCAACGCGCCACCGGTCGCGGATGCGGGGCCGGATCAATCGGTTGTGCAGACAGCCGCAAACGGGGCAACGGTGACGCTCGACGGTTCTGCTTCCACAGATGCGTCATCAACGAATCCACCCGACTTGGATGATGATATTGCGTCATACGAATGGAAAGAAGGTTCAACGGTCCTTGGCTCAGGTGAAACGTTGGACGTGCTGTTTACTGTCGGCGAGCACACTGTGACGTTGACGGCAACCGACAGTCAAGGCGCGACTGATACGGACACGGTTGTGATCACCATTACGAATGCACCACCGATTGCTGATGCTGGTGCAGATCAGTCCGTCGTCCAGACCGCGGCCAATGGGGCTACTGTTACGCTTGATGGCTCCGGCTCGACGGATGCGTCATCAACGAACCCGCCTGATCTCGATAACGACATTGCCTCATACGAATGGAAAGAAGCCTCGACGGTTCTTGGTAGTGGCGAAACCCTGGATGTGCTGTTCGCGGTCGGCGAGCACACGATCACCTTGACAGTGACTGATAGCCAGGGCGCTACCGACACCGACACGGTTGTGATTACGATCACGAATGCGCCGCCGATTGCCGATGCTGGGGCTGACCAGTCGGTGGTCCAGACTGCGGCCAACGGCGCGACGGTGACACTTGACGGCTCCGCTTCCACAGATGCGTCTTCAGGGAACCCACCTGACCTCGATGACGACATTGCCTCATACGAATGGAAAGAAGGCTCGACGGTTCTTGGTAGTGGCGAAACCTTAAATACACTTTTTGCGGTCGGTGAGCACACCGTGACATTGACGGTAACCGACAGTCAGGGTGCCACTGACACGGATACAGTTGTTGTTACGGTGACGAACGCGCCGCCGATTGCAGATGCGGGCGCGGATCAGTCCGTTGTGCAGACCGCCGCCAACGGTGCAACTGTTACGCTTGACGGCACTGCATCAACCGATGCATCTTCGACAAACCCGCCTGATCTTGATGACGACATCGCCTCGTACGAGTGGAAGGAAGGCTCGACTGTTCTCGGCAGCGGCGAAACACTGGATGTCCTGTTCGCCGTAGGCGAGCATACGGTCACGCTGACAGTTACTGACAGTCAAGGTGCGGCCGATTCTGACACGGTCGTGATTACCGTGACGAATGCGCCCCCGGTCGCTGACGCCGGTGCGGATCAGTCGGTCGTTCAGACGGCGGCCAACGGCACGACAGTGACGCTTGACGGCTCCGGTTCCACAGATGCCTCGTCCGGCAATCCGCCGGATTTGGATGATGACATTACGTCATATGAGTGGAAGGAGGGTTCGACAGTTCTCGGCAGCGGCGAAACGTTGGACGTGCTGTTCGCGGTTGGCGAGCATACGGTGACGTTGACCGTGACTGACAGCCAGGGCGCAACAGACGCGGACACGGTTGTGGTGACGGTCACTAACGCGCCGCCAATTGCCGACGCCGGTGAAGACCAATCTGTGGTGCAGACAGCAGCGAACGGGGCAACGGCGACGCTCGATGGCTCGGGTTCAACTGATGCTTCTTCAACGAATCCACCCGATCTGGATGACGATATTGCATCATACGAATGGAAAGAAGGCTCGACGGTTCTTGGTAGTGGTGAAACGTTGGACGTGCTTTTCGCGGTTGGCGAGCACACTGTGAACTTAACGGTGACTGACAGTCAGGGTGCGACCGGTACCGACACGGTCGTGATCACCATTTCGAACGCGCCGCCGATTGCTGACGCCGGTACGGATCAGTCTGTGGTTCAAACAGCTGCCAACGGCGCAACGGTGACACTTGATGGTTCGGGTTCCACGGATGCATCATCAACTAATCCGCCGGACCTCGACGATGACATTGCATCGTACGAATGGAAGGAAGGTTCGACGGTACTGGGCTCCGGCGAGACACTGGATGTTCTGTTTGCCGTGGGTGAACATACTGTCACGTTAACAGTGACGGACAGCCAAGGCGCGACCGATACCGATACGGTCGTCATCTCCGTAACCAACGCGCCGCCGGTTGCCGATGCCGGTGCCGATCAATCGGTTGTACAGACAGCGGCAAATGGTGCAACGGTCACGCTCGACGGCTCCAGTTCAACCGACGCTTCTTCGACGAATCCGCCAGACCTGGATGATGACATTGCATTTTATGAGTGGAAGGAAGGCTCGACGGTCCTCGGTAGTGGTGAAACCCTGGATGTTTTGTTTGCTGTTGGCGAGCACACGATTACCTTGACAGTGACCGATAGTCAGGGCGCAGCGGATACGGACACGGTAGTTATCACGGTGACCAATGCGCCGCCGATTGCAGACGCCGGCACCGACCAGTCTGTCGTTCAGACGGCCGCGAATGGCGCAACGGTGACACTTGATGGCTCTGAATCAACCGATGCCAGTTCGACGAACCCACCTGACCTCGATGACGACATTGCGTCTTATGAGTGGAAGGAAGGCTCTACCGTCCTTGGCGTCGGTGAGACGCTGGACGTGTTGTTTGCCGTCGGTGAACACACTGTCACTTTGACTGTTACCGACACCCAGGGAGCAACGGATACCGATACGGTTGTCGTCACGGTGACCAATGCACCGCCAGTGGCCGACGCTGGCGCGGACCGATCGGTTGTACAGACAGCAGCAAATGGCGCGACGGTGACACTTGATGGCTCCTCGTCAACGGATGCTTCTTCAACGAACCCACCCGACCTTGACGATGACATTGCATCTTATGAGTGGAAGGAGGGGTCGACAGTCCTGGGTTCTGGTGAGACTTTGGATGTTCTTTTTGCTGTCGGCGAACATACCCTGACGTTGACAGTAACGGACACCCAGGGTGCGACGGATACGGACACGGTTGTGATTACCGTAACGAATGCGCCACCGGTTGCGGATGCGGGGTCGGATCAGTCCGTTGTGCAGACTGCTGCGAATGGTGCCACGGTGACGTTGGATGGTTCCGGCTCAACGGATGCTTCCTCAACGAACCCACCTGATCTTGACGACGATATCGCGTCGTACGAATGGAAAGAAGGCTCAACGGTCCTTGGTTCGGTTAAAACGTTGGACGTGCTGTTTGCCGTGGGTGAACACACGATCACATTGACTGTGACCGATAGTCAGGGTGCAACCGATACCGACACCGTGGTGGTTACCGTCACGAACGCACCACCAGTTGCTGATGCTGGTGTCGATCAGTCTGTGGCCCAGACGGCCTCGAACGGCGCGACTGTGACACTCGATGGTTCCGCATCAACGGACGCCAGTTCGACCAATCCGCCGGACTTGGACGATGACATTGCATCGTACGAGTGGAAGGAAGGCTCGGCAGTGCTGGGTTCCGGCGAAACGCTGGACGTGCTGTTTGCTGTTGGTGAGCACACTGTGACCCTGACGGTCACAGACAGCCAAGGCGCGACCGGTACGGACACGGTTGTGGTTACCGTTACGAATGCGCCACCGATTGCTGATGCTGGTGCAGATCAATCTGTTATCCAGACCGCGGCAAATGGCGCGACAGTGACGCTTGATGGCTCTGATTCAACAGACGCCTCGTCGACGAACCCGCCTGATCTTGATGACGACATCGCGTCGTATGAGTGGAAAGAAGGCTCAACTGTTTTGGGTAATGGTGAAACGCTGGATGTATTGTTCGCTGTTGGTGAACACACCGTGACCTTGACGGTAACGGACACCCAGGGCGCGACTGACACGGATACGGTCGTTATTACCGTTACGAATGCGCCGCCGATTGCCGACGCTGGGGCGGATCAATCCGTTGCGCAAACGGCCGCAAATGGTGCAACGGTCACGCTTGACGGCTCGGGATCGACAGATGCCTCATCCACGAACCCGCCCGATCTTGATGACGACATTGCATCCTACGAGTGGAAGGAAGGTTCAACAGTCCTCGGTAGTGGCCAGACACTTGATGTTCTGTTCGCTGTGGGCGTACACACGGTCACTTTAACTGTCACCGACAGTCAAGGCGCAACGGATACGGACACTGTGATTATCACGGTAACCAATGCGCCGCCGGTGGCCGACGCTGGCGCAGATCAGTCGGAGGTTCAGACTGCAGCCAGTGGCGCAACGGTCACGCTTGACGGGTCCGGTTCAACCGACGCTTCTTCGACGAATCCGCCAGACCTGGATGATGACATCGCGACTTATGAGTGGAAAGAAGGCTCCACGGTTCTGGGCAGTGGCGAAACCTTAAATACGCTCTTCGCCGTTGGCCAGCACACCGTCACGTTGACAGTGACCGACAGCCAGGGCGCATCGGATACGGATACCGTTGTGGTGAACGTAACCAACGCGCCGCCAGTTGCGGACGCCGGCGCGGACCAGGTGCTGACGCAGACTTCAGCTGCCGGCGTGGCCGTCACGTTTGATGGCGGCGGCTCGACGGATGTTTCGTCTACCAACCCGCCGGACCTGGACAACGACATTGCATCCTACGAATGGCGAATCGGTACTACCGTAATTGGCACGGGAGAGCAGATCGTCAAGACCCTCGGCCTTGGAACGCATACGGTGACCTTGACGGTGACTGACACCGCGGGCGCGACCGACAGTGATACCGTATCGGTCACGGTCAACAACGCACCGCCGATCGCGGATGCCGGAACGGATCAGTCCGTCGTGCAGACGGCAGCCAACGGTGCGACCGTCACGCTCGACGGTTCCGACTCAACGGATGTGAGTTCGACCAATCCGCCTGATCTGGATAATGACATTGTTGCCTACCAGTGGAAGGAAGGCTCGACTGTTCTTGGCAGCGGTGAAACACTTGACGTGCTGTTTGCGGTGGGCGCTCATACTGTCACACTGACGGTGACGGATTCAAAGGGTGCAACGTCCAGTGACACGGTTGTGATCACAGTGACCAACGCACCGCCAGTGGCGAATGCCGGTCAGGACGCAACAGTCACCCTCGCTTCGCCGCAAGGCGCGTTCGTCCTGCTGGACGGGTCCGGCTCGACGGACATCAGTTCAACCAATCCGCCAGCACTCGATAATGACATCGTGTCATACCAGTGGAAGGAAGGCTCAACTGTCCTTGGCAGTGGCGAAACACTCAACACCATCCTCGGTGTTGGTGCGCACACCATTACGCTGACCGTGACGGACACAGCTGGCGGCACGGGCACGGATTCCGTGGTGGTGACGGTTGAGGCGCCGACGTGCGCGCGGCCGAGCGTCACGAGCGGTTTGGTGCTGTACCTGTCAATGGATGAAGGATTGACCAATCCGGCGATCAGCACGGTTGTGGATGAATCCGGCTTGGGTAACAACGCGTCTATCCTTGGTAGCCGGTTCGTAAGCGGCGTCATCTGCGCGGGCCTGTCGTTCGACGGCCAGGATGACTTGCTGACCGTTGCCGACAGTCCATCGATCGATGTGACAAGCAATACGACGTTTGCTTTCTGGGTTCGCGTCGCTGGACCAAATGACGACCGGACCATGGCACTTCTATCGAAGAAGGATGCTTTTGACAGCTCTACCGGTTATGCGATTGACTACAACCCGGGCCAGAACCTGCTTCGCCTGCACGGCGGTGGTAACAACATCGCCTGGGCAGAGAATGTTGATCTGGATACGGGTTGGCATCACATCGCGGTTGCCGTCACACCGGGTGGCTCATCATGGCATGAAACGACGTTCTACATGGACGGCGTGGATGTCACGACCAACACGAGTGTCTCCAAGCTGAACGTCAATGATCTGGAACTGCTCGTGGGCCGCTATGTGCAGGACACGGGCGGCCTGAGCCTGTTGCAGGGAGCGGTCGACGAAGTTCGTATCTATAACCGTGCCTTGGCTGTTTCGGAAATTCAGACGCTTGCGACATTCACGACTGCCACACTGAATAACGGGCCGGTGGTAAATGCCGGGCCGGATGTCACGATTGCGTTGCCGACGAATCAGGTCAGCTTCAACGCCAGCGTGGCGGATGATGGCTTGCCCAATCCGCCCGCAGCGGTTGCAGTGCAGTGGTCGTTGCTTGACGGACCGAACAGCAGTGTCATTTTCTCCAACCAGGCATCTGTTTCGACGGACGTCACCTTCCCGGAATCGGGCATTTACACGTTCAGGTTCACGGCAGATGACGGCGAAATCCAGACGTTTGATGATGTCTCCGTGCTTGTCGTGCCCGAGCCTGACCTGACGCGCGGGGTCGTGGCCCACTGGACGTTTGACGAGCAGTCCGGCGATGTGGCTATCGATGTGTCTGGTAACGAAAATCATGGCAACGTTGTTGGCGCATTGTTTGAAACGGGGCGTATCGGCAACGGGCTCGACTTTGACGGCGTTAACGACTACGTGGACGTCAGTGCATTCGACGTTAGAGCGGACGATAGCAGTCAGACCAGCCAGATGACCATCGCCGGCTGGTTCTACGCTGATGATTTCGGCACCGAAGATGCCCGCTTGATCTCCAAGGCAACCGGCACCGCTGCGGCGGATCACTGGTGGATGCTCAGCACCATCCGCGATGGTGACATCCGTCTGCGTGCACGCCTCAAGACAGATGACGGCGGAACCATGACGTTGATTGCGGATCAGGGAGACGTACTTGCCGGACAATGGCATCACGCCGCCATGATCTACGACGGCCTGTTCTTAAGGCTCTATCTTGATGGACAGGAAGTCGGTAGCGTGGCTAAATCGGGAGCCGTGTCTGTTGATTCGAGTGTTCAGATCCGAATCGGCGACAACCCGGTCGGCAACCGATACTTCGATGGTTTGATTGATGACGTGCGCATCTACAACCGGGCGTTGTCGGTCGTTGAGTTGGATCAATTGGCGAATCCGGGTGCGAGTCCCAACACCTCGCCGATTGCTGATGCGGGCGACGACGTGGTTACGGAGTTACCGAATGACACAGTGCTCCTGATCGGCTTTGCGAATGACGACGGCCTGCCGTCGAGTACGCTGGTCTATGACTGGTCGGTCATTTCCGGGCCGGGAACCGTCACGTTTGATGATCCGACACGGATTGACGTATCCGCGACGTTTAGCGTAGCGGGGACCTATGTCCTTCGGTTTACAGTTGATGACGGTGAGCTGATCAGCTTCGATGAGTTGACGGTGACTGTGATTCCGCCGGTCGATGTTCAATCGAACCTTGTCGCACATTGGCATTTTGACGACGGCTCGGGCGACGAAGCCACTGATGCATCCGGCAACGGGCATCACGGCACGATTAACGGTGCAAGCTTCGAAGCGGGTATCATCGGCAATGCGTTGCGGTTTGACGGTACGAACGACTCGGTCAACGCCGGCTCATTTGACGTGGTTAACAGTGGCGGCGCCCAAGTCAGCCAGGTCACCATTGCCGCTTGGTTCAACGCTGACGATTTCGGCACCGCTGATGCGCGCATCATCTCCAAGGCAACCGGCACTGCTTCGGCGGATCACTGGTGGATGCTCAGCACCGTTGACGATGGTGGCACGAAGCGACTTCGCGTGCGATTGAAGACGGGCAGCTCCACGACGACATTGATTGCGGATAGCGGCGATCTGTCTGCCGGCCAGTGGATTCATGCCGCGTTTGTTTACGACGGCTCGATCTTGAAGATATTCAAGAACGGTCAGGTTGTCGGCAGTACATCGGTCACCGGCCTGGTCGCGGTTGACAGTGGCGTGGGTGTACAGATTGGTAATAGTCCCGTCACGGGGCGTCCATTTGATGGACTGATCGACGATGTCCGCGTCTATAGCCGCGCACTGACGGATAATGATGTTCAGTCGCTGGCAACACCCGGCCCGGCGAACAATGTGGCGCCGCAGGCCAGTGCCGGCCCGGACATTGTGGTGCTGTCCGTGACGGACGACGCCAGCCTCAGCGCAACCGTAACAGACGACGGTTTCCCCGTCGGTGGTACGTTAACCAGCCTGTGGTCAGTCGTAAGTGGCCCGGGCAGCGTGGTGTTTGGCAATGCATCGAGCATCAACACCACGGCGTCCTTCAGTGTCAACGGCACGTATGTAATCCGTCTCACAGCCGGCGATGGCGATTTGATTACGATTGATGATCTGGTCGTCACGGTTGGTGACACGCTCAGCCAGGGCCTGATCGCGCATTGGGACTTTGACGAAGGCAGCGGATCCTCAGCCGCCGACATCACCGGCAATGGTCACGCTGGTACGATTCAGGGCGCAAGCTTCAGCGATGCTCGCATCGGCAGCTATTCGCTGCGGTTTGATGGCAACAACGATTACGTTGATCTGGATACCATGGACGTGCTGCCCGTCGGGTCCGGCCTGACCATTTCCACATGGATCAAGGCGGATGACTTTGGCACGTCCGACGGCCGAATTGTCTCCAAAGCCACCGGCACCAGCACCTCCTCTCACTGGTGGATGCTCAGCACCGTCAAGAAGAGCGGCAAGTACCGCTTGCGCTTCCGCCTCAAGGCAGACGGCTCGACGTCAACCCTGATTGCCTCCAGCGGCGACTTATCTGCCGGCCAGTGGGTGCATGCCACTGTGACGTACGACGGCTTCAAGATGCGAATCTATATGGATGGTGTCCTTGTCGGATCGACCAACAAGTCGGGTTCGATCAATCTCGATCCGAACGTCGGGGTGCGCATTGGCGGCAACCCGGTCGGTGGTAAACACTTCGATGGCCGCATTGACGATGTTCGCATCTACAACAGGGCGCTTGATGCGTCACAAGTTCAGGACCTGGCGCAGCAGTAGTTGTATTGAGGAAGTTCGATCGAATGATTCGAAAGTGGATGACAACTCGATGGCCCTCAGTGCAACAGGCTCTGTCGTTCGCGCCGTTGTTGCTGATACTGTTTGCCGGCATGGCAGGTTGCAATGTGCTTGAGATGCCGACCGCCAACTATCAGACGCGCGCGCATACCGTCGACGGGCGCGCGTTGCTGATGGGAGATGATTTTGAAGATGGCATGCTGCATCCGTTGCGTTGGCGCACGTTTTCAGTTGGTGATTTCAATACTGTTATCGCGGATGTCGTACCGGCTCCGGGGGCGGACAGTCCGGCCGATCACCGTTTGCGCCTGCATGCGGATACGATTCGCGCGGTTCAGGTTCCGGCCAAGTCGGTGGGGGTGCGGTTCGAGCCACTGATTCAGTTTGGCGATGGCAAGCGCATCGAGATCGAGTTGGACTGGAACAACGGCGGTGGCCTGGGCAATGGTTCATACCTCGCCGCCGGCCTGATGTTTGTGCCGCATATTGACGGTCGACCGGCCCAGCAGGATCACTGGCTGAAAATACGCTACATCGGCGTGCCGCCTCGCGACCGTGCGCGCCTGCTGATCGAAACCCGCAAAAAGGGGTCAGACACCGTTTTGTTCAACGAAGACTGGCCAAAGCAGAATCGCACCGGACGAGCGATCGGCAAACAGCAACTCGTTCTGCATCTGAGCGCCACCTCACTGCGCCTTAATGAGAACGGCCGAACGGTTTTTGAGACGGACAATCACAACCTCGGCTTCGACCGGGGCTATCTCTGTCTGTTACTGGATACGCACAGCAATTATCCGCCGCGCGAGGTGTACTTCGACAACCTGCGCGTCATGTCCGCACCGGCTCCCGAGAGCCGGACTTCCGTGGGCTCACCTTCTGGCGTCAAAATTTCTGAGGGTGACACGCTAATTATGAAAGATTCGAGTGGAGAGTCGTTATGAAGATTCATGTTCGTCAACAGATCCGTTTTGCTCACCGCGTGACTTGCCGCGCCGTCCGCCGCAACTGGAAGCGTTGCTTCAACGGCACGATGGTCACGGCTTCGGTTTTCGCCATGCTGTTCCAGATGTGGCACGGCCCGGAACTGCTCGCTAAGGAAATACATGAGCAGCAGGTCGAAGCCGCGCTGGTGGAACGCGCCCGCGCCGAACGGACCTACGTGGATGAGAACCTACCAGCCGGTCGCCAGCACGATCGTGCGATCGAACTGCTTCGCGACGCTGTTCTTGCGACGCTCGAACAGTTGCGCCACGGCGAAGACCCGTCCGAGCGCATCAAAGACATCGACACACTCTGCAAGAAGCTTCGTGCGCTCAAGCTCAAAACCATGTCGCGGCTCACCGCGGTGCGCACGCAGTTGCAATCACAGAACGCCAGCAAGCTTGCTCTCGATCGCCACGAAGCGTTCACAGATCAACTGGTCAAGCAGCACCTTGAGTTCGAACGTCTGGTCCGCCTGGTGCAGCGGTATGAGAGCAACACCGACCGCCTGACGCAGTGCCTGGTGGATCTGCACCGCTTCATCCGTGCGGATATCGAGAGTGCCGAACAACAGAAGGATCACGGCGAAGACCGCCTGCCGCGCCATCGCTCATCCGCTTCGTTGCGCACGATGCCGCGCAGCGCGCAGAGCTTCCCGTACTTCCAGCAGTGGCCGTGGCGTTTTGCGGCTGCCGGCGATGTGATCACCGATCTGCTGTCACAGGTCGGCACGCCGTCCGTCACCGGCCAGCCGACGCAAGCCGACCTCGACCCCACGCCGGACATTGAACTGGACGGCATCGTCGCAGCCAAGGCGGCGGAACTGAACAACGACCCGGTCCAGATATTCGAATTCGTGCGTAACGAACTGGTGTACGAGCCTTACTTCGGGTCGGTCAAGGGCGCCAAGCGCACGCTGCTCGAACAAGCCGGCAACGATATTGACATCGCCAGCGCCACCATGGCATTGCTGCGCGCCAGCAACATTCCCTGTCGCTACGTGTTCGGCACGATCGAAATGGATGTCACCGAAGCCGCCGCATGGGTTGGCGTGGATGATCCGAACCAGGTGGCCAAGGTGTTCACCGCCAATTCCATTCCGGCAGAGTTCGACACGTCCGGCGGCGGCGTCGGCACGGTGCGCGTGGACCATGTCTGGGTCAAGGCCTTCGTTGATCACTTCCCGCATCGCGGCGCCGTGCAGGAACAGGCCGATACGTGGATCGAAATCGACGGCTCGTTCAAGCAGAACACCTTCACCGGCTCGCGCGATATCGAAGTGCAGGTCGGCATTGACCCCAATACCTTCCTGACGAACATCAAAGCCAACAGCACCGTTGACCCGGATGGCGACTTTGCCCAGGACGTGCCCGAGCCATTCATCCTTGGCGAACTGTTGATGCTTGCCGAGCCGATTCGCGACTACCTCGTGGCCAACGACTTGACGACCGAGACAGTGTTCCGTCAGCGCATCGTGGCCGAAGAGCGCTTCGGCATCCTGCCTGTGACGGACCAATATAAGATCGTTGCCCGCGGGATGAACTTCTCCAGCCTGCCCAACGACCTGCGCTCCGGCATCCAAATTCAATTGAAGAACATCGACGGCTCCATCTCGCTGGACCTGACAACGCATCTGCCCGACCTGGCCGGCAAGCGCATTACGCTGTCCTACACCGCCGCCACGCCAGGCGACGCACAGATCATTGCCGATCAGGCGGACACCGCCGATTTCCCGGCGTATCTGGTCGAGCTGCGCCCGGAACTGCGTGTGGATGGCCAAATCGTCGCGTCCGGCTCGCCGGTCACCATGGGGCATATCCAGACGTTAACCACCACGTTTACCGACCTGGAAGGTGACGCTGAAGTCATCACCGATCGCATCGCCGCCGGTGGCTACCACGCGCTTGTCCTGAACTACCAGCAGACCAACTCGGATATCGTTGCTGCCGAACAGGCCGCGCTCGCTACCACGAGTGCCACGCTGTCCTCGGCTGATCCGAGCGCCCTCGATCGCGAAGCGATCATCGGCCAGGTGCTGCACGGCATCGGTGTGAGCTACTTCCACCAGATCGACCGGTTTAACCTCATTACCGCCGGCAGCCTCGGCGTGGCCACCACGCGCCTGCCCAGCATGGTGCGCGTGGCATGGGACCTGTCCATTGACGAACAGTTCGGCCTGCCGTTCGCAGCCAACGCCAACCGCGTACGCATTGACGTGGGGCGCGACGTCTATGTCCCCGTTGCGATTACGCAGGACAACACCGCCGGCGAAAACCAGTTCATGTTCACTGCCGCGCTGACCAGCAGCGCCATGGAACATAACGCCATCATTCAAGCGCTTAATGGCGAAGCCGCGTCCGCTGTGCGCGCGTTGCAGGCCGCGAATGCAGACGGGGCCAAGACCTACACCATTACGTCTGACAACGTCGACGCCATCACGCTGCTATTGGAAGCAACGCTGCCAACCTCCGTGGTCAACGCCGTGCGCGACGCGGTCAATGCCGGGCGCGAGGTAACCATCTCCGAACAACCGGCCGACTTGGACGGCGTCAGCTATATCGCCCAGATTCAACGTGATATTGATACCTCCGACAGCGCGTTCATTCTCGAAGAAGTCACCGCTTCGACAGGCACTGCCAACGGCGCAGCCGCGCGCGTGACCGGTGGGCAGCAGGTGAATACGGCCCTGCGCGCCGCCGACCTGCTCGCCTATAACAGCGCTCCGGAAGCGGTGTCGCGCTACCTTCAGCCGGTCAGCACGACTGCCGAGTGGCTCAACGTTGTCGAAGGCAGCACCACCAACGCCGGCCTGTCCTACCTGCCGGCGATCACGGACATCAACGCGTGGTACGCCAACCGCACGGAGTTAGACCCTGTCACCACACTCGCGTCAGCCATCGCCGTGTCAGGCCCGATCACGCGCGTGACCAACCAGCCCGGCATCTTTAACGTCGTCGTGTCCGACTCACCGGTCAGCCCCAACGCCGACGGCATCCGCGACGAGATGCGCATTGCGGCGGACGTCACGCGCCAAGCTGACTGGACCGTGACGATCAAGGACCGCGACAACACCGTGGTGCACGAGGTCACCGGCAACACTGCCATTATTGATGAAGCGTTTACCGTCTTCCCGTTGGATGGCGACTACTCATTCGAACTGGAAGCCGAAGCGGCCACCGGCCTGACCGCCACGCCGATCTCCGGCACGTTCCGTGTGGACGCCACGTTCCCCACGGCCCAGATCACCAGCCCGACCACCGAGGGCGGTGTGATCCCGACTGTCTCCGGCACCGTGCCGATCGAAGGCACAGCCGACGACGCGAACTTCGACAGCTTAGTCGTCGAGGTCGACCCGGACGGCGCCGGCCCGGAAGAGCGCGTGGAGGTGCACACCGACAACATGCCGTTCCTGCAGCGCGTGATTCACGTGCTGAACACCACCCAGTTTGACAACACCCCCGGAAGTAATGCAGTGATCTACCTGACCGTCACGGACAAGGCGGGCAACGTTTCCACAACCACACAGGCGATCGAAATCGCCAACCCCGTGCCGGACCTGACCAAGCCGACGGTCACTCTGGCCGCCACGCACGACAGCCAGCCCGTGGCGGGTGACACCGCGCCCATCGGCGGCCTGATCGACCTGCAACTGGACGCAACAGACAACCAGAACCTGGCCGGCGTCGATATCCTGCTCGACGGGAGCGTGATCGCCTCGCAAACCAACATCGCCGCCGGCTCCACCACGCTGAACCACCAGGTCAACACCGCCTTCATCGCCGACGGCCAGCATTCTCTCGTCGCCCGCGCCACCGACGAATCCGGCAACGCTGAGGAAACTGCGCTCTCATTCCGCACCGCCGGCGAAGTCTCCAACTTCCAGGTCAATCCCACGGCTCTCACGCCTTCAACCGGCTCAACACTGACCATCACCGCCGCGCTGCAAGCTTCCGCAGGTTGGACGCTCAGCTTCACAGGCCCCACAGCCATCACCGACATCACCGGCACCGGCAATACGATCAGCGAACAACTGGACGCGAGCGCCCTAAGCCTTGCGGACGGCGCCTACACCGTGACGCTCAATGTGCCTGGCGTGACGGACCAGCCGGGCTTCCCCGGCGGCGCGCCGTCTATTGACTTTATTATTGACCTGGTCATGACGCCGCCGACCGTGGCGATTACGAATCTGAACGACGTCACCGAACTGGAAGACCAGGTCCCGGTCATTCGGGAAGGCCTGTTTACCCTCACCGGCACAGCCGACGATTCGGACGTGACCGACGACGTACGCTACAAGATCGAATTAATCAATCCGTCCACATTTGCGGTGGTGCGCAACGTCACGCCCGCCCCCGGAAGTGGTCCGAACCCGGACTTAGACGCCGAAGGCTTCGCCGTCGCGCGCGTCAACAGCGCCACCGGCAACAGCTTCGGCGAGTTGGACTTCACCCTCGTGCGCAACGGCTCGTACGACCTGCGCGTCACGGTCGAATCCGGCGGCCAGTCCGTCTCCGCCACACGCCGCTTCACGCTGAACAGCCAACTGAAAGTCGGCCAGTTCGGCTTCTCCCAGCAGGATCTGGTCATCCCTGTCACCGGCCTGTCCCTGCCCGTCATCCGTACGTACAACTCGATCAAAGCGGCTGCCAACGAAACCAGCGACTTCGGGTTCGGCTGGACCTACTCCATCGCCGACGTGGAATTACAGCACGACGAAGAACGCGTCACCGTCACGGACATCAACAACAACCCGTTCTCCATGCGCACCGGCGACATTTTCAAGGGGCGCAACGTCACACTGACCCTGCCGGACGGCGAGCGCACCACTTTCCGCTTCGGCCTGCGCCAGGTGGACCGGTTCGGCTTCGAATACGAAGCCTTCTTCACTCCGACCAACGGCGTGTACGACCGTCTCGAGCCGATCGGGCGCAAGAAGTTCATCTTCCTGTTCGGCCTGCAATACTGGGAAGCCACCGGCGTGCAGACCAGCCCGGAACGTTTCGACTTCCCCGGCTACACGCTGACGACCAAGGACGGCACAAAGTACGAAATCCTGCGTGAAAACCTCGGTGACCACTTTGTTGACTTCGGGGCCTCCGGCCAACCGTTCATTCAGGCCTACGGCCGCGCATACCTGAATTCCATCACCGACCGCAACGGCAACAAGGTCCAGTTCACAAGGGATGGCGACCCAACCACCACCAGCGGCGGCGGTGCCTTGGAACGCCTGGACCACTTCAACGCCTCCGGCACGCTGACGCGCTCCTTGGTCTTCGAAAAAGATGGCCAGGGCCGCATCATCGCCATCCACGACCCAAACCACCTGGATGAGACCGGCAACATCGTCCCGGGCGCCAACGCGGCGTTCACGTACCAGTACGACGCCAGTGGCAACCTGCAATTCGTCAATCAGTTGACAGACGAAACGGACCCGCAGAACCCAACTTATCTGACAACCGAATACAAGTACGAGAACCCAAGCTTCCCGCACTACATCACGGACATCGTGGACGCGCGCGGGGTAACACCACTCAAGAGCATTTACGACGACGATGGCCGGTTGATCGCGACGGAAGACGCGGACGGCAATCAGATTCAACTGAGCCGCGATATCACTGCAAGAACGGAGACGGTCTTTGATCGTGAGGGCAATCCGACGATTCACACCTACGATAAACGTGGCAACGTGACCAGTACGACCAACGCCCTTGGTCATACCACGACGATTACGTATGACAACGATGACAATGAACTGACCGTCACGGATCCACTCGGTAATGCAATTACGCGCACTTACGACGGGCAAGGGAACATCACATCGGTCACCGATTCGGCAGGAAATACCACGCGCGTGGAATACGATAGCTTTGGTAATCAGACGAAGATTATTGATCCGGCTGGAAATACAGTTACTGCAGATTATGATGCATCAGGTAACGAAATATCTCTCATTGATCCCATGGGGCACAAACTTACTGCGGAGTATGACCCTAGCGGAAATAGAACGGCAAAATACGATCCACGGGGAAACAAACTGGACATAACAACATATTCTTCCGAAGGTCGTCCGGTCAAAATTGATTTCGGAGATGGTATTGAAAGAAACTTTTCATATGACTCAAACCTTCGTATGACCGGAACAAGCTTTGACTGGATAAATCCGAATGACCCCGTTGATGTTCAAAATATTACAAGTACATATCAGTATGATTCGTCTGGCCAAATGCTCAGATATGAGGATTCTTATGGAGTTCAAAACAACATAAAATATAATTTGGCTGGTCAAGTTCAAGAGATGTCATCATCCGAATCTGTAGTGGCTTCCATCACGTATGATGTAAGAGGAAATCAAATAAATGTGGTGTATTCGGATGGGACTTCTTCTCAGGCGGTTTATGACCGAAACGGGAGGCAAATTGCTGTTGCCGACAGGCATCCAGATGGAATAGCCGGGCCCGGGTCTCGCACCATCTACGACTCGGCAGGTCGTATCGTACGGGGAGAACGTTTGGATCAAATAACGATTACCGTAGTTAGTTCTACGATTCCAGGACAATACGAAAGTAGTGTGGAAAGTGTTGGAAATGTAATATCTGCGGTGGAACACCAGCATGACGCAGCCGGTCGTATGGTTCAGTTAACCGGTAATGGTGGGTTTACAACTAGATATCAGTATGGCGCAAACGGCCAGATCGCTTCGGTCACGGATGCCTTTGGCAACGAGACGGAATATGAGTACGGCAATACAGGTCAGTTGAGCAAGACTACTGATTCTTTGGGGCGGATTACGCAATATCAGTACGATGCTCGAGGGCAGATGACCAAGGTTATCAAGCCGGATGGAACAGCCGTATCAGTACTTTATGATGAGATGGGCCGGGAAAAAGCAAGATCTGATGAACTAGGGCAACAAACCCAAACCTTCTACGATAATTTGGGTCGCATGGTAGGAGTAGCCCTCCCCGAGATAATCGATCCGTCAACCGGTGAGTCAACCACACCTGCATACACATACAATCGAGATGCTTATGGGCGTATTAACGAGTATGTTGACCCATTGGATAGAACCACATTGTTTTCGTTCAATGAACGAGGTGTCGAGACTCGGCGAGTTTTACCGCTCGGGCAAGAGAAAAAATCGTTTTATGATGATAAGAATAGACTAATTAAGCAAATAAATTATAACGGAATAATTAACACAGTAGAGTACGATGATGCAAACAATATTGTGCATCAAAAATGGTTTGACGCTGGTGCAGATATTGAGTCTGATACTCCGATCAGTTATAGAAATACTGAGATTGACTCAAATGGTCGTATCTTCCGCGTTGAAGCCGCTGACGCTTCGATGACGGAGTACTTATATGACGATGAAGGACGCGTGATACAGGTTTCGAGTCCGGAGGGGTCTGTTATATATGAATATTTGTTCAGCAGTCCTCTGCCATCCAAGGTTACGACATCAAATAACACATTTGAATATGAATATGATGAAGGTGGTCGCCTTAAAACGATTGCTCTTCGAGAGTGGCTCGGCAATGAATTGGCAGTACCACTTTATTTCACCTTTGATTATGACTCCTCCGGGTTTCCAGCAGCAATGACACGTCCCAATGGAACGAGAACGGAGTGGGGGTATGACTTAACAGGTAAGGTCGAAGAAATTAGAGACGTGAATGGAGCAGGCAGCTTGCTGTCGACGTTGGCATATTCATATCGCTCAGATGGTATGCGAAGTGAGGTCATCGAGACATCCTTCGAGAATGGCGTCCCGACTTCCGCGATCAGAAAGCAATACGAGTACGACTCGTTAAGCAGGCTCACTGGTGAAGTGGTATCTGTTGTAGGAGGTGAAAGTGTTCGATCTGAATCTTATGGATACGATTTGGCAGGAAATCGTGTTCGCGCCGAAAAATCAGGCAATAATGATGGTGTCGTGACTTATACATATGATGACAACGACCGCTTAATTCAAGAGGACTTTAGCGGGGCGTCAGGTGTCAATACCCGCTCTTTTGAATACGACGCTAATGGTGCGCTCATAAGAGAACTGTCCGTTGGCATTGATGAATACGAAAAATTGTGTGAGTATAGTCCCGAAGATCGTCTATCGAAGGTTACCGTCATTTATACAGATGGCGGTGTACTTGTCAGACGCGAAGTGACATTTACTTATAACCACCTCGGTGATCGAGTGCGCAAACAGGTTAAATCATTTGCGGATGATGTCTTAGTTGATGAATTATCGAAATTTTTTCTGTTCGATAGTCATAATCTGACTGGCTACTCGCAGGTTATTGAAACCGCCAGTCAAGCAGGCGGTGCTGCTGAAGAGTCATATGTGATTGGAAGAAAGCTCTTGGCGAAAGGAACTAGTAGCGGACCTGTCGTCTACTTGCATGCCGACGTGCTTGGGACCACCCAATTCGTGACCGATGATTCGGGCAATACGATTCAAAGCTATGAATATGATGCCTTTGGCGACTTGATTGAAGGCGATGGTGGTGCAATTGTGCCCGCAGTGGACCATTTGTTTACGGGTGAATACCTGGATCTGGACATCGGGTACTACAATTTACGGGCTCGGCACTTAGATACATCAATAGGCCGATTTACGCGGGTTGACCCATTTGATGGGCACGCAGATCGCCCGCAGTCCATACACAATTACACCTATGTGGAAAACGATCCGGTAAACCGTATCGACCCCTCGGGCATGCTTTCCTTGAAAGAGGTTATGGTGGGGATTACTATTGGATCAATAATTGGCCTGACGGTTGCTGGCGTTATCAACCGACTGATTTACGGTCCGGTCGCACTGAATTCGCCGGAACCCTCGGGGCGTTGGTACGGCGCTTACTTCAATCTGGAAGGTGGTGCCTTTGTTGTCAATGGTCAGATCCAGAAAGAGGTCGTAATGGGCGAGAGTAGCGGCACCGTTCTGTTTTTGAATACGATTACGGGGGCATTACATATTATTGAGTCATTGTTGCTGGTTGGTTCAGCGGCATGGCCCACATTGGTGGCTGGTGGGAGTGGAATAGCTGTATATGTGGTTATTGATATGTTGCTCTGGTTAATTGGGCAAATGAGAGGGAAATCATTCTCAAAAACAATTCCGACACTGGGTGCACTACTTACAGCGGCAGCCATCTGGTTGCTACTAACGCCAATAAGTCTATTTTCGATTGCGAATGCTGCAAAGGGAGTTACTTGGGCAAGAGGTGCTGGCTTTGATGCCGCAATTCTAGCTGGAGCTATTGCATATTTTGGCGCGAATAAGGCCGCTAACATCACTAATTTTGCTTTTGGAGGCGAAGCTAGTGGCGGCAGGGGATTTGAGATTGAGGGGGCAATAGCATTTGGAACAAACAATGTGTCAGCTTGGGAAACGGACGGATTTTTCTCGGATAGTTTTGGGGTTTTAGCTGGGTTTGGGGCTAGTATTGGTGCCGGAGGAGCGATCCCAGGATCACTCCTTCTGACCGTTGACCTTACTGCGTCCGAGAGTATGGAACGCTTTGGGTTGGATTTTTATGAGTAAATATGAATTTGATAAATTGAGTTACGGTATATTATTTACGTGTGGAGTATTGGGATTGGTAATAATCTCAATGATCTTCAATGCCATGGGGCGATGGCATCGGGGTTATACATACTGGGCGTCTTCATTTGATGGCAAGATTGTTGAGATGGCGCCTCAGGCAAAGGGATCGCAGGCAATTAAGATTTCAGGTGGCTGGTGGTACGATTCAAGAGTCCATAATGATGGTTGGCTGAGTGTGCCGCTTTTTAGTGACCGACGTAAAAACGGGAAGTTACCAATTCAATTAAGTGTAGGTGATATAATAAGTAAGTCTTCTGAACGAAAAGTTCTGTATGTAAATGATGCCATTGCGGTTGACGATGACAGTTTTGATAGTAGATACGTAGATTTCTATATTAATATTTTTGTCGGCATATCAGCTCTGACTTTCTTGATCTTATTGGCTATTTTAAAATTTCGGAAGGAGTCGTCGAAGCGGTGTGTTGCAACAGACGAAATAGAAAATTGACTTATTTTGATCTATTTCGATATTTCTTGCTCCAAATTTATTTAAATAATGTGTGTAATATATTATACGGAGATTAAATTGTGTTATCCGAGGTGAATTCAATTTCGAAGCGCAACACCGGGCACGAATAAAGAGACATCGTGGGTCATCCGGTAGATTGAGGTTGTTCAACGACCTTGATCCACACAGGAGCCCACGATGTCCGGCACACACATTACCAAATCTGAACGGTACGCCATTACCTATATGCACATGGCGGGTTTCAGCGACGCAGCAATCGGTCGCCGACTCAACCGTCATCGTGGCACCATCAGCCGTGAACTGGCTCGGAACCGTGATGCCTATAACGCCTATCACTACGAGAGTGCCCAACGTCTGGCCAAAGAGCGACGCACGCAAGCCAGCCAGCGTTACAAGCTTGATGACTCACCGGTTGGTGAAGTCGTGCGTGACGGGTTGTGTCAGCGCTGGTCGCCGGAACAGATCGTCGGCCGGCTCAAACGAGAGCATCGCAATGATCCGACAATGCGTGTGACCCATGAAGCCATCTACCAATGGATTTACCGACGCTATCAACTCGGTGAACACTGGCACAGGCTGCTGCGCAAGCGACGCCACCGACGCCGTTCACGCGTACCAGGCCGAAGGGGAAGCAAGATTCCCGGTCGAGTCGGAATTGAACGTCGACCACCTGTCGTGAACCGTCGTACGCGTTTCGGTGACTGGGAAGCCGATACGATCGAAGGCCGCAAAGGCTCTGGCTCACTGGTGACGCACGTTGAACGCAAGAGCCGCTATGTCCGCTTGGGGATATTGGCCGACAAGCGTGCGTCCACACTCAGCCGGGTGAGTTGTACCTGTCTTAAACGCCTGCCCCGCAAACTCCGACGCACATTGACAGCCGACAATGGCAAAGAATTCGCCGAATTCAAACAACTGCAAAAGCAATTGAGGTTGAAAGTCTACTTTGCCAATCCGCATTCGCCGTGGGAGCGCGGCACGAACGAGAACACCAATGGACTACTGCGCCAGTTCTTCCCCAAAGGCAGCGACTTCCGCCAGGTCACCAGGTCGGAAGTTGCACAGGCCCAGGCGATGCTCAATAATCGGCCACGAAAATGCCTCAACTATCGAACGCCCGTAGAAGTGCTCAACAAACTGCCCGGTGTTGCGCTTCGGAATTGAATTCACCGATATCGGATATCGAAACGGGGTCAGACCCCGTTTGACGGGTCGGATTCAGGCGATTAATATGTCGGTATGCCTCGACCGCCGCGCATCGACGTTTCCGGTTACTGCTACCACGTCTTGAATCGTGCGAACGCCCGTTTTCGCATGTTCCGCAAAGAAGGCGATTTTTCTGCTTTTGAGCGTGTGCTTGAAGAGGCGGTTGTCCGTGCCAGCGGTAAGGTGGAACTGTTGGCTTACTGCGTCATGGGTAACCATTGGCATCTGGTTCTGCGTACTAAAGCCGATGGCGCCATGGGTGACTTCATGAAGTGGCTGACGACGACGCATGCGGGTCGATATCGCGTGGCCCACGGCCAGTCTGGTATCGGTCATCTGTATCAGGGCCGTTATAAATCATTCCTGATCGAGACGGACCATCATTTTCTTTCTGTCTGTCGCTACGTTGAACGTAACGCGGCGCGTGCTTCGCTGGTCAAGCGTGCGGAAGCGTGGCAATGGTCAAGCTTGCATCGTTGGAAGTTCGGTAATGCTGACTCCCAGGCGATGCTGACGCCTTGGCCAATCCTCAATGCCGCCCCCGGAAGCCCCGGCAAGCAGGGCAAGGCGACCACGATCAACCTTGGCCGTCCGCGTAACTGGCTTCGTACGGTGAATACGCCATTGAATGAAGGTGAACTGGAGGCGCTTCGCGCATCAGCCAATCGCTGTCGTCCGTTCGGCTCGCTTGGCTGGGTGTCAAAAGCGGTGAGTCGTTTCGGCTTGACATCGACTATGCGTAATCCTGGTCGACCGAAGCAAAAAAACGGGGTCAGACCCGAACGCCACCAACTTAACCTATAACTCTGCGCATTGACGCGCGTTACATTCATTTGCGCATAAAAAGACCTCCTGTCACAATGGTGGTGTTGAATACAACATCATCACAGGAGGCCAAGGATGGCCAGTATCATGGGCGCGGTGGCTGCCGTCAAGAACAATGCAGCCTCTA